>OHCU01000599.1_pt1 | contig 13465 bp, 8 predicted proteins | sample 1566861 | NCBI WGS metagenome assembly OHCU01 (sample SAMEA3879521, study PRJEB24766) | human gut metagenome | biome: human-associated habitat; feature: feces | place: USA | collected 1985/1987
GACGTGGCCGGGGAGCCGTGGGCCGACGAAACCCGCATGGGCTGCGTCGGGGCATCGTACGGCGGTTACTCGGTATTCTTCCTGGCCGGCTGCCACGAAAAGCGTTTCAAGGCGTTCATCGCCCACTGCGGCATCTTCAACTTCGAGTCGATGTACGGCGAGACCGAAGAACTGTTCTTCATCAACAACGACTACGGAGGCCCCTACTGGGATCGGTCGAACCAGGTCGCACAGCGCTCCTACGCCAATTCGCCGCACAAATTCGTCAGCAAATGGGACACGCCGATTCTGATCTTCACGGGCGAGTACGATTTCCGCATCCCCTACACGCAGTCGCTCGAAGCCTTCACGGCAGCCCGCGTGCGCGGCATCCCGGCGCGGCTGGTGGAATTCGAAAACGAGGCGCACCAGGTCTTCAGACCCCAGAACTCGCTCGTCTGGAACCGCGAATTCTTCGGCTGGCTCGACAAATACGTGAAATAACAGACAGGGGCACCCTCGTCACAAGGCCATCCGGATTTCCCGGATGGCCTTTTTTGTCCACCGTACATACTTTTACGTTTTTCATCTTATCATTTCAGTCCGGCCGCCATCCCTCAAATCGGCTGATTCATTGGAAAAATCCTCCGGTTCATTGAATTTATTTTCATTTACGGCTACGCGAATCTACTTTTGTTACGTAACTTTAAACTATTGCATATCATGGGAATTGAATTAGCCAAACAAGGGGGGGGGAAGTACTCTGTCCCTACCATCGAAGTAATCGAGATTACGACTGAAAAGGGGTTTGCCACATCAAATCCAAGCGGGCCTGTTAGTCCGATGTCCTATGACGACAGCTTCATGAGCGAATCCGACGAAGCCTAACACCGCAGCGCCATGAAAAAAATTCTTAAACCGCTCTTCTGTGCAGCCGCCCTCGTATTGCTGGCCGGCTGCAACAAGTTCGACGAGGCGAATGCCACTCCGGAAACCAGCAACGGTTCGCTTATTAAAGTCTATGCCAATGTCGCCGAAAACGACGGCACCCGCGCCAACATCAATGTCGGCGAAAGCGTCTTCACGGCCGAATGGGAAGCCGGCGACGCCCTGGGCATCCTGCCGGTCAAAACCGGCGGCACGGCACCCGCCACAGCCGCTAAGTTCAACTACAACACCGCCTCGGCCGCATTCGAAGGTTCGCTCAACGATTTCGTAGCGGGCGGCGGCAATTACTATGCGTTCTTCCCCCACGCGCAGGTCACAGGTACCACGGCCAACCTCCCGTTCGGGAACCTGCGTACGCAGACGGGCAACGATTTCAACAGCGCCTACGACGCGCTGGTCGCTACTCCCCAGGCATACGGCGCAGCCGACGAGGCGGGCAAAGTGGACGGCAACCCCGTCGCTTTCACGCTGCACCGCCTCACGTCGATCCTCGATTTCTCCATCGCCACGCAGGCCGACAAGGTGAAATACCTGCTGCTGACCGCCGGCGGGGAAACCCAAAAGCTTTCGGCCTCGAGCCTCGATTTCGCCCTCGAGAACGGAGGTGCCGAAACGGCTGTCACCCTCAGCACAACCGACCAGTCGAACGTCATCGCACTGCAATACACGCCCGATGGGGCGAGCGCCGACAAGGTCGAAGCCTTCTTCAACGTCCCGGCCGACCTCTACCCCACGCTGACGCTCGACGTAATCGGCTCCGACAACCAGATGGCTACGGTCACGGTCAACCGCACCGAAGCCTTCAAAGCCGGAACGCTCTATACGAAAGCGGTCTCCGACCTGCAGTTCGCCCCCATCGACGCCCCGTCGCTCGTATGGCCGGAGGAAGACGGGAAAACAATCGACCAAGTGCATTACATTACCACCGATGAAAGTGGAATGAGCCTCAATTATTCTGCGGCCGTAACAATCAATGTCCCGGGAGGAATTGCCGGCCTTTCGGTAAATATAACGTCCGATTATCTCAACAATGATATGGGCATCACGACCCTTGACCTTTTCAACGAAACGTCTATTTTAGGAGCAATCGAATTCAAAAATCTTGGGCTGGCCTGCACATCAGAGATTCAATACAAAAAATCTACAATTTTTAATATTACCAACCTTGTCCCACTGGTAAAATTAGGCGCTGCACCTGGCAGTACGCATATCTTTGAAGTCCAAGTTACAGATTTGGCCGGGCAGAAAACCGTACAAAAACTGACGTTCCAAATTCCGACACCTATTACATACAATAACGACGCTGACTTATGGACTAATACGGCGACGTTTACTGTGACCGATGTCCCGTCGGATGCGACCAACGTCAAAGTGCAGTACCGCATAAAAGGCACAACGGATTGGAAAGATGCTTCGGACAGTGGAAATGGCATTTGGACGATTGAACCTGTATGGTCTGAGGGAACAGCCAATGCATCGGGCAAGATGACCTATACGGTTGACAATACGACAGGTGTTTTTGCCGGAAACGACTATGAATACCAACTTATATACACGGATGCCCAAAATACCCAGCAGGTAATATCGGGAGAATTCCAAAAAAAGTCAGGAAACACAATACCGACCCTTGCAGATAACTCGCTTGCATGCTACACTTCGGAAAATACCAGTACGACATTCTGGGGAAGCGGCAATAATGAAATGACCAATGGAACTAAAACTCTCTGCTCTTTCGCTACTCCCTATACGGTAATGACGGCCTCGGGACTCAACCTCGGTTTCATAAAGGTTCTGGCTCCTGGCAACTTGTTTACAGGGACATTTACATTCACCAAATCTGGAGTTTTAGGCGCGAGTTCTTACGGGACAGTCGGGTTCGGGCAGCCATACACCTACACAGCCCGACCTACCGCACTCGAATTGACATACAAAACCTCTTTCGGTTCCGACTTTTATACAAAGTGGAGTCATGCCAATGAACTTACGTCAGGACATGACCAGGCAAGCATTATGGTATGCATTGTCAATTGGGATGCAAGGCACAATGTAACATCAGGAAACAATGCATCACCGAGCGGAGTATGGAACCCTGAAACACTGGACGGATTGAGTGAAACCGAAAAAACAGGGTTAATTGCATACGGCGTTGTCTATCTCGAAGAGGATAAGAGTGCGGATCAATTATTGAGCATTCCTCTTACTTACTATGACAAAAATGCCCCGGCACCGAATGGGAAATACACGATTATCATATCCTGTTCAACAAGCCGTTATGGCGACTATCTGAATGGAACCGTAAATACCCTTTCAGTCAAAGATTTCCAGTGGGTATACTAACCCGCCGGAATATCCGGAAGGCCAGAGGCCTTTATCCCCGACCTCCCTGCGGATTGCAGGGAGGTTTTTTCTTGCGGGGAGGGACTGCCACGGCAGGCCGTCGCGCAACCGACGGACAAGCGACACAGCCGGCCATCGGGTGCATCGAGTGTTGTGAAAGGCGAAAACGAGATACGGGCATGCTCGCCGGACAGGGTGTTCGTGATGAAAAACCGCACGTTCGTTGAATTTATTTCCAAGATACGCGCCGCATGGCTATTTTTGCACATTGCCAATAAAAAACTCATACCCATGCGCATAAAATCCCGGACATCCGGCCTCATGCAAACGCCTCGGGAGATTTCACATACCGGTAATCCGACCGGCGGTGCTGGGGCACATTCCGCCGTCCTCCCGGCAGCGCACGAAGCAACCGACAATCCCGACAACATCTTTTACCGAACGATCCGGACTGCTATGAAAAAACAACTTATATATCTATTGGCATCGGCGTGCCTGCTGGCCGCCGGATGCTCCACGGAAAACAAGACGGACGAGACGGGGTACGGCACCCTGGCCATCAATTGCACGGCCGACACGTCGATCGACACGGCTTCGGCCGAGGCTTCAGGCACGCCCGAAGCGCCCGCAGCCGGGGCTTTCTCGCTCACGGTAACGGGCGAAACGGGCACGCAGAAATGGGATACGCTCACCGAGTTCGAGCAGAGCCAAACCGTCTTCCGGATGGGCGCCTACACCGTCGCGATCGCCCACGGCGACCCCGATGCGGAAGGAGCCGGCAAACCTTACTATTATGCCGAACAAAAGATCGAAGTGCTGCCCCGGCGCACGGTAAATGCAGACCTGACCGCCACGGTGGCCAATTCGCAGGTGGTAATCCGCGCCACGGAGCAGTTCCTCGCCTATTTCCACGACGCCAGGTTCACCGTGACGACGGCCTCGGGCAATGAATTCGCCTTCACGCCCGGCAGCGACCCTGCCGACGAACCGGTGTTCGTCAAGGGCGGCACGCGGCTCACGGTGACCGGCACGGCACGCCGCCAGAGCCCGACGGGCACGGGGGAAGGCCCCGAAGTGACTTTCTCCGCCCAGACGCTCGACGCCACGACGCCGCGCACCTGCCACATCATCACCTACGATGCAAAAAACGCGGGCAGCGACAATCGCACGGGCGTCATGGCGATGACGGTCTCGACCCGGCAGACAGCCGACACCGGCGAATACGACCCGTTGCAGCACCAGACCGTCTACATCTACAACGACGAGGGCGGCCTGCTGCGCAAATACACCTCGAAAGAAGCGCTCCCTGAACGGTTGGAACTGTTGGCCGGCACCTACCGCGTAGCGGTCGAAGCCGGAGAGGAAGCCCCCGCCGATTTCACGAAACGGTTATACAAGGGCGAGGAGACGTTCACCGTCAAACCCGGCGAAACCACAAACGTTGCGGTCGTCTGCCAAATCGTGAACACCGTCGTAGAGGTGAAATTCGACGATTCGATCCTCCAGAACCTCGCCCCCGGCTATTCCGTATGGATCGCCGGCGGGGAAAAGGTCGACGAGCAAGCCGCCGAAGCGGGCAGCGTCCCGGCGCTCAGGTTCACGGCCGAAGGGACGGGTTATTACACCCTGCCCGCAGGCATGACGTCGTTGGCCTGGCTCTTCCGCGGAACGCATGTCGAGGGTAAGAACGTGGAAATGGAAGATTACATCCCCAATGTCAAAGCCGGCGGCAAGTATACCCTCACGTTCAAATATTCGCCCGATCTGCCCGGTTATATCGACTGTGTGCTGATCAGCGTCGACCCCGGTACCGACGACAAGGACGACGAAATCATCTTCAGCCCCGATCCGGCCGTCATCAGCGAAGGGTTCGACATCGCCGAAATCCAGAAATACGTTTCCGGGGAGAAGAAATACCGGATCCTGGCCTTCTCGGAACTGACCCGGTTCACGGTTTCGGTAGGCGACAAGAGCTACGACGCGCTCAACGGCACGACCGAGGGCATCTCCCTCGAACCGGTCGACAAATACAACGTCCGGCTGACGCTCTCCGATGCGTTCTTCGCTTCGTGCCAGGCCGGCGACCAGAAAGTGACGCTCCGCATCGAGGACGCCAACGGCGGTTCCTCGGAGGTCGCTACGACCTACCGCCTGGAGGGGCTGGTTCCCGTAACGGCGGACGACTACGACCTGTGGGCCAATACGGTCACGCTGCGCGTGGTTTCTTTCACGCCCGGCACCACCGTGCAATTCGGCCTGCGCAGCAGCGGCGGCGAGTGGCAGCCGATGGCAGGGACATCGCAGGGCAACGATTTCATCACGGCGACCTATGCGCCCCAGTGGGAAGAGAAAACCACGGCGGACTGGAGCACTCCGGCCACGGTACTGCCCTATTCGCGTCTCAAAAAGGGCACCGGCATATCGGCAGGCAATACGTACGACTACAAAGCGACGGTCGGCTCGAAGGAACTCAGCGGCCGGACGAGGGCGCTCCCATGACCGACGGAAGCCTGGAATCGTGGAGAAGCGCCCAGCAATTCCCGGGCTCCGGCACCAACTATACCTTCTGGGGCAGCGGCTACAACCCGTTCGCCAAGGAACTCTGTACCCGTGACGAGGCCATGCCGGGACGCGTCGGGACATACTGTGCCAAATTGTCCGCGACATATAATACGCTGGCCAAGGTTCCCGCACCGGGCAACCTATTCACGGGAGACTTCGCCATCCAGGTTCTCGGCGGGATGGGCGGCAACGTCTCTTTCGGCAAAAAGTTCGCTTACAACGCCCGCCCGAGAGCCGTCAGGTTCAAATACCACGCTACGATCGGGGAAGTCAACTACAATCTCCATGGCGGGAAAATTCCCGTCGGCGAAATGGACAAGGCCCGGATATTCGTCTGCATCGTGGACTGGACGGCCCAACAGAAAGTATTTGCCGGGACAAAAGCCCCGACGGGCACCTGGGATCCGGAGACACAAACCGAAGCGGCCAACGGCCCCATCATCGGGTATGCCTCCAAATTCATCGAAGAAACGACCCAGGGCGATGAAATGGTAGAAGTTATATTGCCGATAAACTATTACCAGGACACGGCCGCCGCTCCCGATGGGAAGTACAATATCGTCGTATCCTGTTCCACCAGTGCATACGGGGATTACATGGATGCCTGCACCACCAACGTGATGTACGTCGACGATTTCGAATGGGTATAATATTAACGATTAAACGCAAACGCACGACAATGCGCAAGATAACCACCAGTACGCTCCTGGCACTCCTGCTTCTGGCAGGCACGGCGCCGGAGAGCCGTGCACAACAGACGGACGCCGCGGCGTCCCTCGCCCCGCAGGCCGACAGCACGAGCTGTATGCTGCACGAGGAGCATCCTCAGACCGTCAACGAAATGCGGCGCCAGCGCGGCCTTACAGACAAACACAACCTCTTCGTCCCGCGCGGGCAATGGATCTTCGGAGGAACGGCCTCCTACTCGACCCACTCGAACGATACGTACAGGTTCCTGGTCGTCGAGGGCATCGAATCGAAGGGCTACACGTTCAAGGTCAGCCCGATGATCGCCTATGCCTTCCGCGACAACATGGCGCTCGGAGGCCGTTTCATCTATTCGCGCTCGCTGCTCAAGCTGGACAAGGCCGACCTCAACTTGGGCGGCGAGGATTCCGACCTGAACTTCGAGCTGAACGACTGCTATTCGCTGCAACAGAGCTATTCGGTGGCCATGATCTGGCGCCAGTACATCCCGCTGGGCCGCAACAAGCGTTTCGCGCTCTTCAACGAGATGCAGCTCTCGGGCGGCGGCACACAGGCACGCTTTGCCAAGGACTCCCCGGTGAAGGGCACCTACCAGACGGGCTATACCTTCTCGCTGGGTATCTCGCCGGGTATCATCGCCTTCGCCACGAACAACATGGCCGTCGAGGTCAACGTCGGCGTGATGGGCATCAGTTACAGCCACACCAAACAGGTACACAACCAGGTGACGGTCGGCAAGCGCGACGCCAGCATGATGAACTTCAAAGTCAATATCTTCTCGATAGGGCTCGGCATGGCATTCTATCTCTAAACACGGCACGCACATGAAACGAATCATACTTTCCATTTTATCGGTATTCATCACGCTCGGCGCCGCAGCGGAGACGGGACAAGCCCTCCCCGCGGTGCAGCGGGCCGCTACGGCCGCAGTCGAAGAAACCCCCTCCGGCAACGAGGACACCGTGCCCCCGGAAACTTCGGACACCCCCGGAACGGGCACCGAAGCCACGGCGGAAACAACTTCGGGACTCGCCGCAGAAACGGACACCGCAGCCCCGGCGACGATGCCCGCAGCCATGCCGGCCGAAAAGCACAAGCGCCCCCAGGTGGAGCGTTTCCTGCCCACGCGCCGCCGCATCGACCGCGAGATCAACAAACTCAAATTCGCCTACAAGGGAGAAGTGATGATGGGTCTTACGGCCTCCTACGGTACGGTTTCGAGCGACGACACCGACCTCATGCTCATCTTCGACAACATCGATGCGGATGCCACGATCGCAACGGTAAAACCCTTCGTCGGTTATTTCTACCGCGATAACAACTGTATCGGCATCCGTTTCGGATACAGCCACATGGGCGGCACGCTCGACAACACCTATTTCGATGCGGGCGAGGGCAACGACCTCTCGGGGCAGCTCCCCTACGTCGATCTTTCGAGCGACGAATACTCATTCGGCATTTTCCACCGTTCTTATGCGGGGCTCGACCCCAAAGGACGCTTCGGGCTCTTCGCCGAGTTCGAGCTGGCGCTCTCGACGGGACATTCGAGCTTCGCATACGACCCGGATCATAACGAAGGAGGCGCACCCAACCGCACCTACAACGACAAAACGCAGGTAAAGCTGGCGTTCAACCCGGGAGCTGCCGTATACATCTTCCCCAACGTCTGTGCGACGATTTCGTTCGGGCTGGGCGGCATACAGTATACGAGCATCACCCAGAAGGATGCCGACGGCAACAAGATCGGTTCGCGCAAGGCTTCGAACATGCGTTTCCGGCTCAATATCGCGGCCATCAACTTCGGTATGACGATACATTTGTGGGACAAGAAAAAGCAGTAAACTATGAAATACCTACGCATACTCTTTTCGGCGGCGGCGCTCCTGCTGGCAGCGTCGTGCATCGAGAACGACATACCGTACCCCACCATCGAGCTCAACATCCGCAGCATCGAGGGCGAGGGGTTCACGGTGGCCGGCATCAGCCTCGTGAACCGTACCGTGACGCTCACGCTGGACGAGAAGACCGATATCCGCAAGGTCACCATCGACAAGGCGGAATTCGACGTCGCCACATCCAACCCGATGATGACCGACAAAGAGAAATTCATCAGCCAGATCAGGACTTCGCAGCCGCTGAGCGGGGAGTTCGACCTGCGGGCGCCGCTCTATGTCACGCTCTCGCTCTACCAGGACTACGAGTGGACGATCGTGGCCGAGCAGCCCATAGCCCGGTCGTTCACCGTCGCCGGGCAGATCGGATCGACACTGATCGACACGCAGGCGCGTACGGCCACGGCCTATGTCGCCGAAGGCACCGACCTGAAGGCCGTCACGGTCACCAGCCTCAAGCTGGGGCCTGCCGACATCACCGCCTACTCGCCCACGGCCGAGGAACTTTCCGCCACGGGCTTCGAAACGGTTCGTCTGGTCGACGTCACCTGCCACGGCCGCACGGAGCGGTGGATGCTCCATGTCCAGCCCACCAACGTGAAGATCGGTGTCCGCGAGATCGACCTCTGGAACAACACGGCCGTCGTAACCACGATGGTTACGCCCGAAGATTACGCCACCGCCGAAATCCAGTACCGTCTGAAGGGTACCGCCGACTGGCAGACGACGCAGAAGGGCGCACAGGACGAAAGCGGCATCTTTACGAGCTCGATCGCACCCGAATGGACAAGCCTCACCAACGATGCGGGCATCCCCGTAAAACGCCTCGTCACGACCAAGGGCGTCTACGCCGGGCAAACGTATGAATTCCGGCTTCTCGTCGGCGGGCAGCAGACCGAAACCGCCGAATACACGGCACCCGCGGGCGACACGATTCCCGACGGGAACATGGAAAACCCGGGCTTGTCGTGCTTCACGAGCGAAAATACGAATGCGGAGTTCTGGGCCAGCGGTAACAACACATTTGCGGATAAGCTCTGTAGGCAGGGGACTTTCAACGGAATGGGCGGCAGCTATTGCGCGAAACTGGCCGCGGCAGCCCCTCCCCTCGTCAACATCGCAGCCGGCAACCTGATGTCCGGCATCTTCTACAAAGACGGCCTGTGGACGGGCGTAGTAGAATTCGGACAGCCCTACAACTGGACGGCGCGCCCTTCGGGCATGAAGGTGAAATACCACGCGACACTGGGCACGATCGACGCAAGCAAACATTCCGGGGCCCCGGTCGGCATAGGCGACCCGGACAAAGCCCGCATTTTCGTCGCCATCATCGACTGGAACGCCCGGCACCGGGTCGCTTCGGGCACCAAAGACCCCACGGGCATTTGGGATCCGGCGGAAACCACCCAGACCGCAGAAGGGAAACTCATCGCCTACGGGTCGCTGTTCGTCGACAAGTCGACCGAAGGCGAGCAAATGGTAGAGGCCACCCTGCCGCTCAACTTCTACGACCCGGCTGCGGGACGCCCCACCGGCAAGTACAGCATCATCATCTCCTGCTCCACGAGTGCCTACGGCGATTACATGGTGGGCTGCACGACGAATGTAATGTACGTCGACGATTTCCAGTGGGTCTATTGACCCGGCGCCGGACAAGTCCGCCGGCAACTCAGAAGATATAAAGAGAAAAGGCTGAACCCCTGGGTTCAGCCTTTTTGCTGTAGATTCAGACTTTTCAATTCCTGCCGGAGTTATCTCCGAGCAATCCGGCAGTATTTGTCATAGCGTCCTATCACGTCGTTCACGTAGGCCAGCGTCTGCCGGCTGCCGGTGAAACGTCCGCACTTGACCGCCTCGCTCTCGTAATACTCGGGCTGCGCCTTGAGTTGCAGGTAGCGGGCCACGACCTCCCACGAATTGGGATCCTCGCCGTTGAGCCGTGCCAGGCGCCTCGCATCGTTCACATGGCCGATCCCGCTGTTGTACGAGGCCAGGATGATGCTCATCCGATCCTTCTCGGGAGTCCCCTCGGGGAAACGGAGCGTGTTCATAATCTTCGACATCAGCTTGTTGGCCAACCATATGTTGGTCTCGGGATTGGAGACCTGCTCGGTCGGGACGTCGAACTGGCGTGCCACCGAGGGCATGATCTGCATCAGCCCGCGGGCCCCGCTGCGCGAGGTGATGTCGGGCGTGAACCGCGATTCATGGTAGGCGATGGCGCTCATCAGGCGCCAGTCGTGGCCCTCTTTTTCGCTGATGTTGCGAATGACATTGTCATAAGCCGAGATCACATAGTCGCCCTCACCGAGCAGCGAATTGCCGAAATCGGCCGCATCGTCGTTCAGCAGCATGTCGTCCGTCACGGGTGTGCTGAACTGGGCGTTAAAGCCGTAAAAAGTCGTCAGGATTGTTAAGAACGCAAAAGTTAAAACTGTCTTTTTTAACATAAAATGTTGTTTTGCGGGCAGTTCATACCGCGCAGAACAATACGCTAATCATAGAAACCCCATGAGATACCGATTTTAAACATGCCCGGATTGAGCGGGTAACCCGCCGCGGAGAAATACTCCCCGTTTCCGAACAGTCCCTTGTTCACATGCTGATATTTGAGGAATATCCGCATTCTCTTCCACTTTCCCATGACGAAGGCGTCCATGTAGGGGTAATTGCCTACTTCGACGTCCCGTTGGTTGTAATAGGCCGACAGCGCAGGGTTGTAACTGGGCGCATAATAACGCGTGTTATAGCGTCCGTCCAAACCGATCTGAAGGCGTAATACGTTGCGCACGACCCAGAACTCGTAATAATACGAAAGGAACGCGCTCAAAAGCGGAACGGGTGCAACTTCTTGATTCGTACTCCACTGCAACAATACCCTGTTGTCCAAATGAAGTCCGCCTAAGCGGAAATCTTTGCGAGCGTACACACTCGTGAGGCTTACGTTGTCACTGCTTTGGGCGATCTGGCTCTCCTTGTCGTAAAAGATCTTGTTGCCGACGACGCCCTGCCATGCCCCCGCTTCAAACGCATAATCGGGGACTGAAAACTTCACCTCGAACCGAGTTTCATTCTCCTTATTCAAAGGAGTGGACCACACGTAGTGGTTCGAGAACAGATTCTCCTGCCAGTAGTTGGGCGAACGCCGATCCATCGTGAACCGGCCTTCGAGAATCAGGGGGTGTCCGCGGAGATATCCCGTCAGCGCCAGGTGGGCGCCGATGGTGAGGTCTCCGCCTCTGTATCCCGACGGGTAGAACTTGAGGTTCGCGTCCCAGTCGACATATTTCTTTATCTTTCCTCCGACGGAACCGTATGCGAAATAGCTGGTCTTGTTGACCTTCGTATACTTTCCCGTCTGGTAATCCCTCATTTCGAATTGCGAGTAGGTATGCATGTCGATACCGATGCCTGCATCAATCGTGCCTACCACGCCGTTACGATCCCAAGGCTGTGCCTGCACGAAGAAGCGGTTCGAAATCACACGCTCGTAGATCGAGTCGCGCGTCTGGTCGGGGTTGATATACCAGTTCTGGTAGTAGTCCAGCGTATCGGGCACGAAATTGCCCTGTTCGTCCCGGTGCGCCCTTTCGTCGATATACCGCGCATATTTGTCCGAATAGACCTTGCTCCACGAACTGTACTGGAACGAATGGCCGATATAGACCGCCGACAGGTCGGCGAGCGAAAAGTCGTTCTCCGTCACGCGTTGCAACGGCAGGGCGTAGGACTGCGTGATGAAAAAGGCGTTGTTGCGGTAAGTGTTCTGCGCCTCGGCATCCGACAGCTTCATCGGCACGCCCGAAGGCATCTGGAACGTCGTATCTGCGATAGCCCATGTCCCGACCACGCCGCCGTTCTCCTGCTGTTCGATGTGGTTGTTGTAATAGGCCGCATGCACCGAATAGCGCTTGCCCGTATGGCTGAAGGCGACCGACAGGTTGTGGTTCTTCGTCCGTGACCAGACATATTGTCCGCGCGTTCCCCGTGCCTTGTAGTCGACGTTGAACCCGGTCGTGGGCGAAATATTCTGCGCGTGCATGATATTGAAGTTCTCCTCCCGGAAACGCTTCTGCCCCGACTCGAGGTACGTCATGCGGATGATGGGCTTCTTCGTATTGTAGAACGGAACGTTCTCCATGTCGTACGTATACGCATAGTAGGGGCTCGCAAAACTGAAATCAAAGAACTGCGGCCGCCGGAAATAGTTCATCGGCAGCGATGTCTGCCCGAGGGCGCCCTGCGCGATGTCGCCCACCTCCTCGCGGAAGAAGGGGTAGTCGATGCGCCAGTCGGTGAGCGTCGTGTCGAGCGGGCTTATCTCCACGCGGTTGTAGTCGCGCTTGACGCTCCAGCGAAAATTGTTCAGGGCGCGGATCGAATCGCTGAAAAAATACGATTCGAGCGGCTTGCGGATCCGGCGTTCCTTCTTGGTCGTATCCTGCGGCTGGCCGTCCTGGCCCTCCTCCCCCTCCTCGCCGGTCTGCTCGTAAGGGTTCGTACCGTAAAGGTTCCCCGTCTCCCCGCGCTGCTGGGCACGCTGCAGCGTCCTGGCGTTGAAACCCTGCGAACGGACGATGCCGGGCGCTGTAAGGAACAGACCGAGCAAAGCTGCCAGCAATATTCTATTCGTCAACCTCGACATGGAACGCTAATCCGGGGCAAAATTAATAAAAATTCTTAAAATACACAACTATCCGGCTTGTCCACAGCCTTTTGCCTTCATCGACAACCAGCGTACGACCGAGGTTGCGATGTAGAGGACGATCACGACCGGCACGGCACGGACACCCAGCACGGCCAGCAGGAGCGCCGCCGATACAATAAAAACATAACGCACCCCGTTGCCTTTCCAGGCGAAGTGCTGGAATTTGAAGGCGAACATCCGCACGGGCGAAACGAGCAGCCACGACATCACAGGGATGAGCAGCAGCAACCAGTAACCCAAGTCGAAACCCGTCTTCACCTTAATCCACCCCAAAGATATGAAAAACAGCGCATTGGCTGGAGTAGGAAGGCCGCAGAACTCGGTATGCTGC
>OHCU01000634.1_pt1 | contig 12681 bp, 10 predicted proteins | sample 1566861 | NCBI WGS metagenome assembly OHCU01 (sample SAMEA3879521, study PRJEB24766) | human gut metagenome | biome: human-associated habitat; feature: feces | place: USA | collected 1985/1987
TAACATAAATTAATTAACACAGCACCTAATACAATGGTAATCGACGTAATCCAATATCCATGCATAAAGGTTTTATCATCAATCCCAATACTCTTTTTAAACAGTAACAGGGCCAATCCAATACCAATACCTATCAAAATTATTCTTGCTACTCTTTTCAAATTGTGCACCTCCATTTTACTATACTCATAAGCAGTACAAAGGGAAACTACCAAGTAGGTTTCTTATTTTATGACCTATAAAATGTGCGGATAATCCAAAGCCCACCCAAAATCAAAAGAACTGTCACCCGAAGGAATTGTTTCTCTCTGATACCACAAAAAATTTCACAAATATAGGTAATGATTATTAGGAACGCCCCCACAAAGCAGCATAACATCCCAATTGGGGCGCCTACCCTAAACAAAAGTTCCGGACAGACTGCACCAGAGATAATTACTCCCAGCAGAATTGTCAAGCCAAGTACGCTGATAAGTAGGGCAATCTTGAATAATCGAATATTAGAACTGTTCTTCATTTTGATCTCTCCTATTCTTTCATGTATTCTTTTTCTGCTGACAAAGAATGGAGTTTCGCAGGATACACGATACTTCCGATATGAGAATATCGAAGGGCATCTTTAGAGTTCTAAAGGATTTTGCTCATGCTTGTACTCTTCCAATACATGCTGTCCTCAGCTACCATTAGCCAAAATATAATATCTATCTTGAATTTCTTGAATTTCAAACTCTTTTCGCACAGCAATCCTCCTTTTTCTACTCTTTATCGTTCTCTCCTGTCCATTCCATCCACTCTGTATTTTTCAATGTCATAATGGTGTATTCAGGATATCTTCGGTGAATTTCCTTTTCTGTGAATTTCTTTGAATTATGCTCAATACAGTAGCATCAATCACCAATGCCAAATAACCCATATCCATTTTTCATGGCAATATCACATACACTACTTAAGTTCATTGCAAAATCTCGAATCTTCTTGAAAGACAAGCCATATCGCTCAATCACATGGTTTTCTTCTGTGCTATGTTCTTCAAGCCACTTTGTGATGGACTGTGAAAAAGCCTTGATTACAGAAACTTGTCCTGCTTCAACATAGGTTTCGCTGTATGGATCAAATTGATAATAACATTCATAGTTTCGAAAAAACTCTCTGAAATCGTATAGGAAATCACCTATCTCATCAGGTTGTACTACAACCCCATTTTTCATACGGGTTATTGATACGATATCAAACGCATGATTGATATTCCTTGCCGCAACAATTTCTAAAGCCATTACATTACCTCTTAAATCTTAATCCAAAAAGTTACATTATATAGTTGGTCACCTTTCCCTAATGTTCCCTTCTTGTGAAAAGCCATTCGTTCTCTCGCAACGAATGGTAACTCGTTTTTGTCCACCTATTGTACAGGTAAATAATGTTAAGTCCCAATCGCCAGACTCCATTGCATCTACATCTGTTCCATCCAATTCTTCCACGGCAGATACCGTGTATGAAAAACACTGCTTATCCACATCGGTAAATATAACAACATCCCCAATCTGAAGATTCTTCAAGCCACCAAAATGCTTTTTATAGTTATGCCCTGCAATAATCAAATTGTTTAGATAAACAGAGCCTTGAAAACGGCAAGGAGCTTGTTTAAGACGGGTGTCATTCCACTCGCTAATGATAGGAAGGGACAACTCCTGATCAGGAATTTCCAATACTCCTATATAAAAGTTTCCGTCCACCTCTATAGTTGGCATTTCTATTGTAGGATCAAAAATATAATCAGGAATGATCGGGTGTGTATCGCTTTCTTTAGGCTGTTCCAATGCATAGGAGGTACCAGAGATTTCTTGCAATGCTTGTTCTGCTGTTTGAGCCGCTAATTCTGCTTCTCGCTGATTATAAACGAAAAGACAAAGGGCTGCTGCGATTAGCAGCAGCCCCAATACCATACATACTTTACGCAGAGTGTTTGTCATGATAACGCTTCTTTCCCAAAATACCAAGGAGTACAAGTATAATTCCGGCACTCAGCAATGCAATTACTGGCCACCAAAGTTGCCCTGTCTGCGGCAGATGTGCTTTCTCTGGATTGTCCGGGGTGTTTGGAGCTTCTGATTGTGCAGGATTGCTTGACTTGTCGGCTTTATCCGGATTGGGTGAATCAGTTGGATTTGTTGGCTTATCCGGAACGGTTGGTGTAGTTGGCTTGTCTGAATCAACAGGTGGTGTTGGTACATCATCATTAGTGATAGTAACAACTGTACCATTTTGCTCAGTTGTGACTATAAAGCCGTCAGGTACATTGATTTCCTTTACACTCCAATCATAGCGGTCGTTCAAATTCCTCCATGAGCACTCCCAACCATTCTCCGCATTCAGTTCAACAGTCTGATATTCTTTTCCATTACGCATTAGAACAGCCGTAATATAGTCTGTTGGCTTCCCGCCATTATCCAACTTCCAAACTTTTTTCACAGTGATTTGGGTGTAATAGTGGTGTTCACCGCCGCCGCTGCTCCCACCACTGCTACTGCTGTCTTTATAATTTTCAAACTGAACCTGAACTGTTTTCCCAGCTTTAATTGTTCCAATATCACCAGTACTTGTTACCATATATCCAGCATTATCACTCTCGGTCACTGTATAGGTAGTTTCAGCAGGTAAACCAGAAGCAATTTTGCTTTCTCCATGCTTCAATGTAAAGGAAGCAACACCATTCTTGAATGTCATTTCTCCATAAAGACCATTGATATCCTTATTGCTTAATTCAAGGGTAAAAGGGAATTCTTTCTGGATATCTCCATCTGAACCGGAAACAATTTTCGAAATGCTAAAATTTCCTGTTGGTGGAAGTGGTGTTACAGCCTTGTAGTTTTCTACGAAAACTAATTTATCTGTATTCAGCAAATCATTTTCTGGCTTTACTCCTTTGTTGTAGATGACAGTGTATCCATGCTGTTCTACTTCGGTTACCGTGTATCTACTCTGATAGGGCAAGTTTTTGATAGTGATTTGTTGCCCGTGAGAGAGTTGAATCTGTGCCTTACCATCAGTAAACTCTAATATACCATCTTCTGGTTTGGATGCCTGATTTTCTTGACCTGGATAAACAGAACCCACATACACATATTGATCGTTTATTGGATTTCCCATTTGATCATTCAGTTCGATGGTAAAATTGAACTTATCCATTTTGTTACCGGCTGCACCAGTAACAACCTTAGCAATACTCAAATCTGGTAACCGTGTATTTGTAAATTTTACCGCAGATGTAACATCCTTCACGATTTCCCCTGTTTTTATTATTTGGTCAACTTCATATTGCTCTGTTACATATTCCGTTACTTCATACATGGCACCATCAGGAAGATTTGTTGCCATTTTAGTTTCTTTATCCTTCAAGCTGAAATGTGCAACTCCATTATGAAATTCTAAATCTCCGTAAATTCCATTGATGCTTGTATGATAAGGCAATCTAAGTTCAAACCCAAACTCTTCCTTACAATTTTCTTCTCCTATAACACTTTTTGTAATAGATAATGAATCTACCTTATTTACACCAACTGGAACATTTGCGGATAGGGTTTTATCATGAATAACCGCACCAATCATGTGCTGAAACTTTTTCCCGTTTACTTTTATATCTGGATTAGGAGAATACTGTTTAAACTCTTTTAACCAAATAAACTCAGCACGAATTCCAAATGTTTCTTCTGCTGCTGGTTCATGATCTGAAACCAATTCGTATTCTTCATTTCCGTATACATAAGATAAATTATCGCATAGTGCAGTAACACCTTGCGGTAACTCTAAGTGATAGATACCATGATATTCAGAAGGTTCAATAATCTGCAAAACGCCACTGTGCCAAAGCCCATCTTTAGGATTGTATCTGAATTTTAAACTTCCTGATAATTTAATATCATTTAGAGACGGCTCATAACTCAATAGACCCCATCTTTCCGAATATGTATATAAAATCTGCCCTAATTCTGTATCATTCAGATTATTTATATCATTATCCGGAATGTTATAAGACTGCAATAATCTCCAAACTGCCTTCTGAGTAGCATTATATGCCTGTTCTTCTGTAACGAAGTAAGAGCCTGGATAAAAATATGTAAAAACTCTTAAAGGATTTTCATTCCCTGTTGCATTCAACATACATAAGGAAGCTTTATAAAATGGCATTGCTGTAATATCAGAATAAGTTAATCCCGTTTCCGTTTGTCCGTTTGGATATAGTCTTCCAACTGAACTAATAAACTCTGATAACATATTTAAATGCTCTTTGTCCTGTGCCGCCCAGTCTTGGTAGCTAAAAGCATGATGTCCCAAAAATGGAAATGCTTTTTGAAGTGCTGGTGGAACAATCAGCATTTCATTAAACTCTGTTTCTGTAGGAATATAAGAATCTACATCATCTACAATTTTATATAATCTTTCCCCATTGTATGGATAACCTGCGTAAAGTAATTTGGACAACCGACGCATACATTCATCATAATCTTCCGGCGAAGAAAAATCATCTTGAGTTAAATAACCTTCTGTATAATTTGGCACTTGCACATTGCCCATATCACTCGTATGATGAGGCCAATGTAGCTTATTATTCATACAGAACAAAGGAACCTTATAATCATATTCTGGGTCAATGATATAATGGATACCATTTTCAAAAAGAATTTGGGTTCCCTTTGCGTCTTCTACAATCACTGTAATGGTTGGCATGGTTAAACCCTCATTCAGTACATAGCCTTCCGGTAGTTTTGCAGTAAACAGGTATCGCTCCTGATTTTGATTCTCATTATTTATCTTTTTGTATTCCCAGATAACCTTCTCAACAAGAATTGTCTGACCTTTTTCATCGGTAGCATTCAGTTCTTTTGGAAGCACCAGATTTTCTGCTGCGGTATCTTTCGTCACCCTTTGTTCAGTAATTTTTTCAGATAATTCCTCGAATACAGCAATAACAATAGATTCTGCTTTTGCCATAGTGCACGAAGAAATATCATCCTTACAAATAGGACAATCAGAGTTGATATGTTCTGCTATACATTTTTCCCTACAAATACATTCTTGCAGTGAGGGTGCTGAATTACTCGGTGTTGCCTCCGGGATTGTTTCTGGTATAGATTCCTCTGTAGGATCATAAGTAAAATCTTCTGGAGCTTCTTCTGTGGTATAGAGACAATCCAATACCTTTACAATGCACCCATTTTCCTCACTGCATATATGAATACATTCAGTTGGCTCTAAATACTGAGCATTTGAGGGGGATGCTTCTTCCGGAATGCTCTCTATTACTGGATAACATTTCTCAGAGTGATTGTGGATACAGTTTTCTTCGAGCCGGTAGCACGAATCGATGTGTTGATGTGTAATGGCAGATTCTGTATCCAAACCCTCTGCCATAGCAACTGTGCCTGAAAATGTATTTAGCAAAACACAAATTGCCAGAAATGATGCCAACCACTTTCTCTTCATCTTAAACCTCCAAGTTTTTTAATACTTAATTCTAACAAAAAAGGCCACAGCACAAAACACTTGTGCTGTGGCAACTGGCTACCCCCCCTATTGAAGGTCCCTATAGCTTTGCGTCGCTGGATTGCTCCAGGTTTGCATTTTTTTAATTTTATCATAAATAACATTTCTTTGCAAGAGCTATCTATGTCTATTCGTTTTTTTTGCATATAAATCTTTACAAAATTGTGGTATAATCTTCTCAGAAGTCATGAATGGATAGATAGAAGAAAAGGTTAAAACATTGTGATTTTAATACCCTTCTAAAAAAGAGTACGCAAAACCAAGTCCCCTAAAAACAGACAAAGAATAAAGTTATGCTCAAAGCTTAAAGTGTTGAAATAACAGTTACCAGATAATCTTGCTATCGAAAGACGGATTCTTCTACGGAAACTTCCCTTTGTGCAGGCAATTGATTACCCTTTGCAATAAAGTTCAGAGCTGTACGATTCATTTTTCTTGGGTATATTGTAGATGCCTGTAAGCTGTATTCTTGTAATGGCGATGATAATCTTTTTGGGAAGTAACAAAGGATCTATGGACATCTATCTCACAGCAAACACAGAAACAATTTTAAGTATGGTACTTCCCCTCAAATCAAAATCGCATTTGAGGAAGCAGATAGGAAATGGATACTCACTGAAGGAGTGAAGTAGCCATCTCTCCACAAATAAGGTTATAGGGTTCTAATTCTTGCTCGTTAGTGATAGAAAGAGCATCCAGCACACACAAAATTCAGTCCATCAAAAACTGGACTTACCTACTGCGATTGGCTGCTTTAGAGCTATTGTGTTTCATTTCCTCTGATGACTTGAGGTATAGCGGAAAGGAATGGTCATAAAAATGAAAAAAACTATTGATATATATCAAAAAATGCTCATACTGATTGCTTGTGCAAGTATAATTATAATCTTTGGTATTTTTTTTAATTCTAACAACATAGCAAATTCAGATAATTGCACACATACAAATATTGTAGTACCTGATATAACAGAAAAAATAGACTTGACTACAACAAAATATGTATTTCATTTCAACTTTTCTTCAGGTGAACAATTAAGCCTACATTTTATAACGGATCTGAAGACTGTCCAAGTATTCAGTAATAACACCTTAATATATGATACAGGAAACAAAGCTTCAACCATAGAAGAAACATCAGGGAAAATATCTCACTTTATAAAATTGCCGACAGGAAAAAATACAGTAACAGTTTTAACACACAATAAATACATGGCATCAAATAGTGATAGAATCAGTTTTAGATTAGGAGATCAAAGGTTTATATTAACAGAACAACTAATCCATGCGTTACCACATGTAATTGTTTATTTTTTAACTTTTATATGTGGACTTGCTCTTTTTCTCTGTTGGGTTGTAATCCGAAAGTACATTGAAAATGATAAAACCGCCTTATCTTTTTCTTGGCTTTTAATAACAGCCGGACTATGGCTCATTCGTGGAAGTGATTTTGTTTGTCTCCTATTTACAAACCATACTGCACTTTATTATATAGGCTATATTTTATTTTTGCAAATTCCTGCATTATTTTTTTCATTTTCTATTCACTATTGGCAGATTAACTGCAAAGTCTGGAAGATGAATGTATATTATTTTCTCTCAATAGCAAATATGGTTGGATGTATAATTCTTCACACATTTAATATTATAGAATTTAAACAAAGCTCATTTTTTACACATATCTTACTGGTAATTACACTATTTGTCGCACTTTATGGAATGGTTTTGCACATACAAAAATTAGGGTTAACATTAAAAATTAAACTCACTATAATTCCGTTTATATTATTAATTCTGTCTGTATTTACTGACTACACAGGATTCTATTCTAATGCACTAACTTCCTATAAAAGAGGCGGCTTGATTGTCCTTATCTTTGTACTATGTATCGCAATAGATATATTAATCGATCTTGCTAAACAGTTACGAGAAGGACAAAGAAATGCTGTATATAAAAAACTTGCAACAACAGATATCCTGACTGGAATGTATAATCGAAATGCATTTGAACAGTGGGAAATCAAGCAGGGGAGAGAGATTGCAGATATAGGAATTGCCTTGTGTGATTTAAATAATTTAAAATTTTATAATGACAATTATGGACATGAACTCGGCGATCAATATATTATCGACGCAGCAGATATCATAATGAAAGCATTTGATAACAAAGGGGAGTGCTACAGAATTGGAGGGGATGAGTTTGTAGTCGTTGTACATCACATTTCTAATTTTGATATTCAAAAAACCAAACAGAAGATGTGCGATATGGAAAATGAATATAATTCAAAATCAGATATATTAAAAATTGAAATTGCGTTTGGATACACAGCGACGATAGAAACTGATCATCAAATTTCTGATATTATGAAGCGTGCTGATCAGTTAATGTATCAGGAAAAAAAGAGGTTAAAATATCAAAAAAGAATTTGAATAGAATCTTATGAAATATTTTCAATTTATGCTTTGTGGGAGTACGAGATACCTCACAAACGGTATCTCGTACTCCCACAAAGCGGCAAGCAGGGCAAACCTGTACAGGTTTACTCGTTTTCGCAAAATGCCCTTACTGGCTTTTTTCTCAAACTGCTTGTTGGGGCAGCGTCCCCAATCCCCTTTGAACATCATCTGTGATGATGGCTGCACAGTCATTCTGAACGTTTACTAAAACACGCACTTGGAGAATTTTTATTTTCCTTCCCGCACTGGTGCATAAAAAATTGTCAGGTCAATGTATCTGTCATGCCCATTCTCTCTAATATCAAACTGAATATAATAATCACGAATCATGTACCCACGATACGGATCAGAGAGGGTATAAAGCTCTCTTGTTTTAAAATCAATCAAGGAGAAACCAGTAGTTCCGATATGACTTTCATCCCCATGTTCATCCTGCTCACAATAAAATTCTGTAACCTGATCCAGACATTTCTGACATAGCACATCGGACGCTTTTTCAAAATCTATTGTGTCATCATCACTAAAATATGCTGATACCTCAGAAATTCCTCTTTCTGCCATTTCCTGAATATGGACACTTCCATAACTCTCCCCAAAAGAATTGATTGTCATGCTCATGCCCTTGTTTTCAAATATTTCGTTCCCGTCATCATCGTATTCTCTAACTCTGGTGTCACTTACCGACTGGCTATTCCAATGAATAATTCCTATGGAATCCCTTTTTGCATAATAAGGAATCAGACTGTTTTCCTTCTGACCACATATAAAACAATCGTCTGATTCGATATGAGAGATATTTTTCATTTCAGCAATTTCTTCCACTGAAGAAGTAGGCTCATTCATTTCTGGTAATCCCTGTGTTTCCTCTAATTTTCCCCTGCACCCACCAATGCCAATTATTATGCAGAACAGTAAGGCAGCTCTCATCATTTTCTTTTTCATACTCGTTTCCCCCAATAAATTTTCTGTAATTCTCCGAATAAAATAGGAGGCATACACGCACCATATTATTGTAAAGCAATGCACCTTAAAATACAAGGAGAGGTGGTTGCGAGAATGATAAAATATGATAGATTGTGGGAAACTCTGAAAGAAAAAGATATTAGTCAGTATAAACTGATCAAAGATTACGGAATTGATAAAGCACAGCTTCACAGGCTCAGAAAAAATATGATTGTAAAAACGCTCGTGCTAAACAATCTCTGTAAAATTCTCGATTGCAGAATTGAAGACATCATGGAATACGTTCCTGATGAAGATAAGTAGGAAACAATACTTGCATAAGTGCCGGTATTGTTTCTTTTCTTTTTACCATAAAAGAGCTATACTATTTCTAAGAAAAAATACGCTATATGTGATAAACATACAGGAGGATTTTACTATGAGTAGAAAATTAGTTGCATATTTCTCTGCAACTGGCACAACAACCAAAGTTGCAGAATTACTTGCTGATGCTGTCGGCGCTGATATTTTTGAAATTCAGCCAGAAATTCCTTATACTACAGCTGATCTTGATTGGCACAACAAAAATTCGAGAAGCAGTATTGAAATGAAAGATGATTCTTCCCGTCCAGCCATTGCAAGCAAGCGAGACAATATGCATGAGTACGATACTATCTTTGTTGGTTTCCCGATCTGGTGGTATGTAGCCCCTACCATCATCAATACATTTCTTGAAAGCTATGATATGACAGGAAAAACAATTATCCCATTTGCTACATCTGGCGGTAGCGGAATAGGGGACACAAACAAAAAACTAACTCCCAGCTGTTCCGGTGCAAAGCTCCTTGAAGGAAATGTGTTCAAGAGCAATGTCAGCTTAAAAGAACTGGATGATTGGAGTAAATCTTTGCAATAGCATAAATAAAATTGCCATGACTGCCACACAAACATTGAGTGTAGCAGCCATGGCAATTTTCAACGAATCATTTCTTTTCCCTTTTCTTTTTTCCTGTCTATATTTAAAATGGTTTCTACGGTTTGCTTGGCAATCAAGTATTCCTGCATCTCTTTTTTTACCTGACGATATTCAGCATACTCCTGTTTTTTCTGAAGAATCAGCTGATTAAATTCTTCGTGCAAAGATTGGCGGGAAGGGATCTTTTTCCCCTCCAATTGATCAAATGCCTGCTTTGCCGCTTTATGAATGGATATTTCATCTCGATGCTCCTCAAAAAACTTTTTACTATAACCGGATTTCCTATATTCCACATAGGTCTGTCTGGTCTTATAATAATTGTTTATATGAGTTTGCAATACCTTAATTTCTACCATTCTTTTTTCGGCATTCTTAATTGAATCCGTCAGTTCAGTAAAACGGGAAGATAGCTTATCGGTTAATATAGTCAAATCCTCATAACTGTCAATTCCTTTTTCTTTTAAGAGGCAAACTGTTCTGGCAGCTTCTTTACGATTATATTTCTTTGCCCATTTTTCATAGCCTGTTGTTTTGCCTTCCGCCATTTGGGATTGAATATCAATAAGAAGATGAAATCGTTTCTGTTCCGAGGTTTTGGCAAAATTACTTTTCGATTTATAAAGACTCTTACCAGTAATAACCGCCTGAAGTTCTTCTTTACTGTAACCGTCTCCCAGAGAACTCAACCGAATAAATCGTTTCTGTTTCTGTCCTTTTAACGCCGCCTGTTTTCCATCCTTAAACACGAATCCTCGCTCTGCAAGAAGCTGAATAAACCCATCAAATGTTTTTGGTTTTTCTTTCAGTACAAGATCAATCGCTTCACACAATTCATCTCGGTATGTTCTTTTTTTCGGGAAGACAGTACGCTTGATTCGTTCCTTATAGGGTTTAGGTGTAATAACCGATAATCCATTCTCCAAACAGACTATATCGCTCAACCTTTGTACTGCAAGCCCTGAACGAATAAAATTTCTGAATTTCTTAGTACAATCTAAAGAAGTAGAATTATAGATGATATGATTGTGAATATGAGCTTTATCAATATGAGTCGCAACAAAAAAGGCATGATTCCCCTTTGTCCATCGCATTGCCGTTTCATATCCAATTCGATTGGCTTCCTCTGGCGTAATTTCTCCAGGCTTAAATGATTGCCGAATCTGATATGCAATTATATTATTTCTGTGTTCTCTGCCTGTGATATGCTGATACTGCCGTTTGGAGAGAAGAAATTCTTCGTCGGCAGTTTTCGGATCACACTCATAGGAACTGATAAATTCTCCGTCATTGGTTTTCTCTGCATTCTGTGAATAATCAGTACGGTCAGCCAAACACTGAGCCACCGTCTTTCCCTTATTTACATGAAGGGCAATTAACCTTGTTGCTGCCATTCGCATCCCATCCTTTCCAAAAGAAAAAGCCACCCGCAGGTGACTTCATCTTCAACTATTTATGACCTTATGAACGCTCCAAGAGCATTTCCTATATTCTCCGCTTTAACGACTGACCACACCAGCAGAAAGAGGAATAAATAGACTGCCATTCCCATTCCAATTAGAATTACCAGTGAGGTCCACATGGCTTTGACAATGCAATAAATCGCACAGCCGCCAATAATCAGGAGTACGAATCCTATCGCATAGGAAATAACATTGGTAATCATATTTCCAAGAAGCCAGATTACTTTTACAAGCAATAGCACTGGAAGTGCAAATATCTTCAAAATCATCCTCATAGAGTCAGCCCCTTTCTTTATAACTATATTGTATAATGCAATTTACAATAACACAACGATGTCAACCCTTATGTAAAATTGAAAGGACGCAAGGGCTTTTATCGCCTCTACGTCCTTTTCTTTTTCTGACATAATTCTACAAACTGAAAGCTACCCTCGCCGAGGTTGCCGAGCTTCAGAAGATGCGCAAATACGTTGATATTGCGCTGAACACCGAGCAGCCAGAGCAGACACAGAACCGCACCAAGCGACACGAACAGAGAGATAAGGAAAAGGACAGGCAAGTTGCTTCGCCTGTCCGTCCTAAATGCTTTCCACTTGTATCACTTTCCCAAAATAATTGGTAATAGCCACGTTTTTGTTAGTAATATAATGAAACCTAATCCCATTACAAAAAACAATGCCCCACCTAACAGAAATGCCCAATTTCCTCCTGCCGAATCGGGAATATAATACTGTTGCGGGTTATTTGCATTATAGAGCATTTCCACTTGATCGCCAACTTGATATGGCGAGGGGCTGACATTATGCTCTATGGTAATCATCTCTCCATTTGCCCAATATTGAAATACCGGATAATATACGAGATGTCTGCTGCTGTCGTCATCGTCATGGCTCCATCTTTCCTGAATATCAATCACTGTTGCCGTTGTCGGCATTTTACAAACTATTTTGTGGTAAAAAGGGTAAATCATAAAAAACACCCCTGCTACCACTGCAATAAGTGCTATTATGTACGAACAAATATAGCCTGCCATACGATTGTTCCTCCTTATAGTCATATTCTGAGGTAATAACACTTCAAACACCCCCATGCCATACTCTCAAATTCATATTTATCAATCTCTTTCCAAACAAATTTCTTTAATAATATTCTATTGTATCAATGTGAATAATTCAAGAAATAAAAAATCGTTTTCTATGTAAAGTCGCAGCCGAAACTGCGACTTCCCGACAAGTTGTCGAGAACTACTGGATCGATGCCAGCCTGACAAGAACCTCTTTCATATCTGTCCAGATTTCTTCCAAACGC
>OHCU01000659.1_pt1 | contig 12310 bp, 9 predicted proteins | sample 1566861 | NCBI WGS metagenome assembly OHCU01 (sample SAMEA3879521, study PRJEB24766) | human gut metagenome | biome: human-associated habitat; feature: feces | place: USA | collected 1985/1987
GTTCACCGTCACGTTCATGAGGGTGGCCATCTGGTCGATGAAGGCGCCGGTGCCGCCGGCGCAGGAGCCGTTCATCCGCTCCTCCAGCGCACCGCCGAAAAAGATGATCTTGGCGTCCTCGCCGCCCAGCTCGATGGCAACGTCTGTTTTGGGGGCAAGCTCCTGCAAAGAGGTGGAAACGGCGATGACCTCCTGCACGAAAGGGACGCCAAGGCAGTTTGCCAGCGTTAAGCCGCCGGAACCGGTGATCATCGGATGCACGCAAAGACTGCCGAGCTTTTGGCATGCGTCCTTTAAAAGCCCGGAAAGTGTGCCCTGAATATCGGCAAAATGCCGCCTGTAATCGGAAAATAATATGTTGTGCGCCTCGTCTAAAACGGCGATTTTTACGGTGGTGGAACCGATGTCGATTCCTAAGGTATACTTCATCTGATCCATGGAATTATCACTTTCTTCCTATATTATATATTGTCATTTGTATTATTTTGAACGCAACCATTATACGACAGGATGTTGATTCTTTCAACAAAACTGCCTGTTAAGGAGTTGTTAAAATTTTGCAGTATTGAGAAATACGCTAAAGCAAATAAATACGCCAAATCTGCTTGAATAATGGGCAAACTCGGCGTGTTTATAAATATTCGTAAAAACGTATTCAAACCGGATCGTCAGTGACAATTCGTGACAAATCAATTTTTTCTGTTTCTTTCTGAAGGTCTTAGTGTGAAAGAAAGTAGAGGAAAACCATAAATCAGCGCATATATCCGGCTCAACGTAAGTTTGGTGTATTGTTTAGGGGAAAGGCATGAGAGATTTCCTTTCGGGAGAGGTACTATTTTTTATAACGGGAGATATGCCCCCTTGTACACTGAGGGTAGGCATTGAAAAAATAAAATAGGCAGATAACCGAAGTTACCTGCCTCATGAGCTTGAATGAAATAGGTGGGTGACAATCCACATCTCCTAACAATGGGCGACGGCCGCCTGTTCCGTCCTCAGATTTCATTCAAAAACATTTTATGTTTAATGCAATTTCATTATACATCAATTTTTGTTTATGTCAAGTTTTTTCAAGGTGCCTATTTCTAAATAGCGTTCAGTGTTCCCGTCTTTAGGACCCGTCTTTAGGATTTAGCACTACGATTCTTTTGGGGTAAATCAATATCCTACACCATTGAAACCGGCATATTTGCTGGCTTTTTTTGTTTCTTGAAAAATTTGACAAAACACTTTTTTAACGCTTGCATATATAGTGCTATAGTGTTATAATGTAACAGGGTGATTTTATGGCATATTTTTTGAAAAAAACAAACAACAAAAAAGGGACTTATTTACAGATTTATGAGAGTTACTATGACCCAGAACGCAAGGCTGGTGCCCACCGTTCTTACAGACCGATTGGATATGTACATGAATTACAGACAACCGGTATTGAGGATCCAATCTCTTTTTTTAAGGATGAAGTCCAAAAGCTCAATCAGGAGTTCAGGAACAAAAAGCAATCTGAAAAATACAGGCAGATTTCAGAGGAATCCCCGGAAAAATTTCTGGGCTATTTCCCATTAAAAAATCTGAATGATTCCCTTGGCTGTAAAAAATATATCGACCTTATGCAGACGGCAACAAACTTCCGTTTTAATGTGTTTGATATGATGTCTGCACTTATTTATGCAAGGACTGTCCATCCCTGTTCAAAATCCCGCACCTATGACGAGGTCATACCAAAGCTGTTTGAAAAGTATGGTTTTTCTCTGAACCAGTTATATGACGGCCTTGAATATATCGGCTCAGAGTATGAAAAAGTGATTGAAATCTTTAACCATCAGGTTTCCCGGAAATATCCTTTCGATATTTCCCATACTTATTTTGACTGCACGAATTTCTACTTTGAAATTGACCGGGAAGATGACTTCAGGCTGAAAGGCCCTTCAAAAGAAAACCGGAAAGAACCTATCGTTGGCCTGGGGCTGCTCCTTGACGCAAAACAGATCCCGGTCGGCATGAAAATGTATCCGGGAAACGAAAGTGAAAAACCTGTCCTCAGAAATATCATCGATGAATTAAAACAGCGCAGCCACATATCCGGGAGGACCATCCGGGTTGCTGACAAAGGCCTTAACTGCTTCAACAACATCCTGCACGCATTGAAATCCGGCGATGGATACATTTTTTCCAAATCTGTAAAAACACTTCCTGAAACAGAAAAAACATGGGTACTGCTGGGGAATGATTATAAAGATGTGACAGACCAAAAAGGCGAAGTCCTCTACCGGATAAAGGAATGTGTGGATGATTTTCCCTATAGTTATACAGATGAAGCAGGACAACGCAAAACCATAAGACTGACAGAAAAACGCATTGTGACATACAATCCTAAGCTTGCTGAAAAGCAGAAATTTGAGATCAATAAGCAGATAGAAAAGGCAAAAAAACTCAGGGCGTGTGAAGCAAAAAAATCCGAATATGGAGACAGCGCAAAATATGTAACTTTTATTTCTGCGGATAAAAAAGGGGAAAAAACAGACGGAAAGATCAAAGTGGAACTGAATGAATCAGCCATTGAAAAGGCAAAACAGCTTGCCGGTTACAACATGATTGTTACATCAGAAACCCGTATGCCAGCGTCAGAAATATATGCTGCATACCATAACCTGTGGAGGATAGAAGAATCTTTCCGGATGATGAAATCCCAGCTTGATGCAAGGCCTGTATATCTCCAAAAAGAAGATACCATTACAGGTCACTTCCTTATCTGTTATCTTGTTGTACTACTTACAAGGCTGCTACAGATATATGTACTAAATGATAAGTATTGTACAGAAGAAATATTTGACTTTATACGTGATTATCGTGTAGCACAGGTGTCAGAAAGAAAATATATAAACCTCACCCGGAGATCATCTTTTATCAAAGATTTAACTGCTTTAACAGGACTTCCTCTTACCTCCTATTTTCTTGGAAATGAGGACATAAATAAAATGCTAAGTCATAGGTTTTAATCTATGGCTTAGCACTATTTTTTTTATTCAACTCCAAAAGACAGGTTTCATTATACTCAATCCATCGAAAAAATCAACAGGAATATTGTGGTTTCCATATTTTTCAATATTGCTTCTTCATGTTTTATCACGCTGAACTTCATATACCCTACGCTTTCATCGCCTTCGCTAGCGACGTAAGAATCGCCGCCATTTCCGAATTGAGATTTTCCTTATTTAATCCCTTTGAGTAGCAAATCAAAAAATAAAATTTAGTAACATGCATTTATTTTGAGTGGCAAATTTTATTAAATTCCACTTCAATGGGCAGCAATTTGCCGCCATAAAATGCTCCGAAAATAAAAAAGCAGCGACAATTTTAGTTAATCATCGCTGCTCAAACATACGTTTCCTGCGGGAATCGAACCCACAACTAGCGCTTAGGAGGCGCTTGTTATATCCATTTAACTAAGGAAACACTCTAACATCCCTATTATATCGGCTTCCGGCTGAATTGTCAAATCCTTTATGAATTGCAGCTGCCCAAACGCCTGTTTTTATGCGTTCGGATAATTCACATATCCCTGAAGCCATACGCTTCCCTTAAAACGCCTGCCGACCGCCGGCTCTCCCATCAGGTCGATGCTGTTAATCCCAACCTTCATGTTCAGGTCATTACAGCAAATCGTCAGAATGTAAACGTTTTCTCCTGTCATGCTGTTTTTCACTATCTTCATGCCGGTAATCTCTCCCAGCACCGAATACTGGTCGCATTCCACGCCATACGGCATAAAATAGGTGTCCACAAGGCTGAAAATATCCGCTTTCTGGATCTTTTTGGAAATCGACGTATAAGTGTCCATATCCTCCAGCGTCAAATTTTCGATTGCTTCCTCGTCGCCGCCGCGCGCCGCCTGGATCAGACGGCTGCGCTGCACATTGTCCTTGGCGATCTTCCGCTTCTGGCTTTCCGTCTTTTGGATCGGCATCATGATCGTCCCCTGACAGGACAGCGCCGAAAGATTCAGCGACGTCCCGCGCACCGGAAGCCTGCCTTCTCCCTGCATTTTCAGGTAAGGAATCATATTCTGCAAGTAAAAGATCAGGGAAACGCCGACCTTCGGATCGTCGCAGATTCCCGCATACGACTCCTTTGCCGCATGGCGCTCGATGGAAATATCCTCCCCCGAGCTTACCAGCTCTGACCGCAGGTAAGGGAAATAATAATCGAACGTATAGTTGTCCTCGTCGTCAAATTCGCCGCAGACCGCAACTCCGATGTCCTCAGCGAAATTCCTGTCACATTCCGCAATCAGGCTTTTTTCACTGAGTGTCGTGCAGCTTCTTTCATCCGCGTGAAGGACGATCTCCTTTACCAGCTTCTGAATCTGCTTTTTTTCCGTATATTCGCTGAACCCTACTGCCCTTAAATATTTATGCAAGAATTTCACCTCGCTTCTCGAAAAACAAAACAGCTTAGCTGCCCTGTCCGCAAACCGCAGCAGCTAAACCGCTTTGAAAAGTTTACATAAAGTTATTTCTTTCTGCGAATCTCCGTCATGCCTCCCATATAAGGACGAAGCACTTCAGGGATACGAACAGAGCCGTCCGCCTGCAGATTGTTCTCTAAAAATGCGATCAGCATTCTCGGAGGAGCTACAACCGTATTGTTTAAGGTATGCGCAAAATATTTGCCCTTTTCACCGGAAACACGGATCTTCAGTCTGCGTGCCTGTGCGTCGCCCAGATTGGAGCAGCTTCCAACCTCAAAATATTTCTGCTGTCTGGGAGACCATGCCTCAACGTCAACAGACTTTACTTTCAGATCAGCCAGATCGCCGGAGCAGCACTCCAATGTGCGGACCGGAATATCCATGGAACGGAACAGGTCTACCGTATTCTGCCACAGCTTGTCGAACCACATCATAGAATCTTCCGGCTTGCAGACAACGATCATCTCCTGCTTTTCAAACTGATGGATACGGTATACGCCTCTCTCCTCCAGACCATGCGCGCCCTTCTCCTTTCTGAAACAAGGGGAATAGCTCGTCAGGGTTTTGGGAAGCTCTTCTTCCGGAATGATGGTGTCGATAAATTTACCGATCATGGAATGCTCGGAAGTACCGATCAGATACAGATCCTCGCCCTCGATCTTATACATCATCGCATCCATTTCTGCAAAGCTCATAACGCCGGTCACAACATTGCTTCTGATCATAAAAGGAGGAACGCAGTAGGTAAAGCCTCTGTTGATCATGAAATCGCGGGCATAAGAGATCACTGCGGAGTGCAGTCTCGCAATATCGCCCATCAGGTAATAAAAGCCGTTTCCTGCCACCTTTCTCGCGCTGTCCAAATCCAGACCGTCAAAGCTCTCCATGATCTCCGCGTGATAAGGGATTTCAAAATCCGGCACGACAGGCTCGCCATATCTCTTTACTTCCACGTTCTCCGTATCGTTTTTGCCGATCGGCACAGAAGGATCAATGATGTTCGGGATCGTCATCATAATCTTTGTGATGCGCTCCTGCAGTTCGCCTTCCTTTGCTTCCAGCTCTGCAAGACGTTTTGCGTCGGCATTTACCTGCTCCTTCATCGCCATCGCTTCATCCTTTTTGCCCTGACCCATCAGCTTGCCGATCTCTTTAGAAATCTTATTTCTGTTTGCGCGCAGGTCGTCCGCTTCCTTCTGGACGCTTCTGCTCTCTGCGTCCAGCCCGATCACTTCGTCAACCAGAGGCAGCTTCTCATCCTGAAATTTCTTGCGGATATTTTCTTTTACCACCTCGGGATTCTCTCTTAAAAATTTAATATCGATCATTGTTTCTTCCTCCTTAAAATCTGATCGCCATATCCAGCGCTTTTTTCTCTTCTTCGCCAAGGGCCAGCTCGCATTCGCCCTTGTTGATCTCCTTCGTATAGGAATAACAGCCCTCGCTGCTGTGTACCGAATTCAAAATAAAACCACTGTTTTTATCATTCAGCATGCACAGGCAAAAGCTTAAATTTCCGCCCATCTGGCTGAACGCATCATATTTGACAAGCCCAACCTTCTGATAGCAGTATTCCATTCTTCTGTTGATGTCACGAATATCCTTGCGGTTTTTCTCGCTCTCCGCCTTCATCAGCTTGTTGTCTTCAAACAGGGCAATGATCTCCTTTTCCAGACTTTTCCCATCCTTGCCCTTCATGAAACGCTCGTACCGTTTCTTCAGCTTATTATACTTTGTGAGCTGTACAATAAGCAAGACCATTATGGCGATCAGCAGAATAAATATTGCGATAAAGAGCCATGCAATATCCATTCCGGCAATGCCCAGATATTCCATCAATGGACTTTTCATCTTTTCCTCGCATTCCGCCGCCTATGCGGCACTTCCTTTATCCTGTAATCTTTTCCAGCAGACGTTCCAGATCTTCGTGATCGTAAAATTCGATCTCAATTTTTCCGGAACCGTTCTGCTTCGCGCTGACAGATACCTTCGTACTCAGGCACTGCTTTAATCTGTCTGAAATATTTTCATAGATTGCCGCAAGTGTTTTGTCTTCCTGCTTTTTGGGCTTCTCCGGCTTGTGGAGATTTTTCACAAGCTTCTCCACCTCGCGCACGGACAGCTTTTCATCAAAAATCTTCTGCGCGATCATATACTGCTCTTCCGGATCTTCAATGCTGATCAGCGCCCTCGCATGACCCGTGCTGATCATATCGTCAATTACCATTTTCTGCACCTGATCGCACAGCTTCAAAAGACGCATGGAGTTGGTAACTGCCGTTCTGCTCTTGGAAACCCGTTCCGCAACCTCATCCTGCTTTAAATGAAACTCTGTCAAAAGCCTTTTATATGCCTGCGCTTCTTCGATCGGGTTTAAATCTTCCCGCTGGATATTCTCGATCAGGGAAATTTCAACGATCTCCTGATCCGTCAGATCCCGGATAATGACCGGGACTTCCTTTAATCCTGCCAGCTTTGCAGCACGCCAGCGGCGCTCGCCGGCAACGATTTCGTAATACTCTCCCCTGTCTTTTACAAGGATCGGCTGAAGAAGTCCAAACTGTTTAATGGAATCCGCCAGCTCCTGCAGGGAGTCTTCATCAAAATTTTTACGGGGCTGCTCTCTGTTCGGCTCAACCATCGTAATTTTAACGAGCGTTGCGCCATCCGCCTTTTCTTCCTTTTCAGAAGAATGCTTCTTTTCCGGTTCAAGCATCACGTCTGCCGGAATCAGAGCATCCAGCCCCCTTCCCAGGCCTCTCTTCATTGCCATCCCTTATACATCCTTTCTCTTTATCACTTCATCCGCCAGTGCCATATAGCTCTCCGCTCCTGTGGACTTAGAATCATATAAATTGATCGGCATTCCATAGCTAGGCGCTTCCGCAAGCCTGATATTCCGGGGAATCATTGTCTTGTATACCTTCTGGTTCAGGTGGCTTTTTACATTTTCGACCACCTGCGCTGAAAGATTCGTTCTCGCATCAAACATCGTGAAAAGGATTCCTTCAATGTTCAGCGTGGGGTTCAGCCTTTCCCTTACCAGATTCACGGAATGTATCAGCTGGCTCAGACCTTCCAGCGCATAAAATTCACACTGAATCGGTACAAGCACGCTGTCCGCTGTCGTCATCGCATTTATCGTCAGCATGCTCAAAGACGGCGGGCAGTCGATGATAATGAAATCATACTGATCTCTTACCCAATCTACTTCATTTTTTAAAATATACTCTTTTTTATCCACCCCTATTAGCTCTATCTCCGCCGCTGCAAGATTGACATTCGAGGGAAGCACCGATATGTTTTTAAAAACCTCTTTCTGCATACACTCTTCCACTGAGCATTCCCCCAGCATCAGCTCGTATACGGTATTCTCAAGAGAATTTTTATCAAGTCCGAATCCGCTTGTCGTATTTCCCTGCGGATCCATATCGATTACAAGAACCTTCTTTTTCTTTGCAGCCAGAGATGCTGAGAGATTGATTGCGGTTGTCGTCTTGCCGACTCCGCCTTTCTGGTTTGCGATTGCGATTGCTCTGCCCATTCTCTTTTGCACCTTTCGTCTCACTGACCGAATCTTTGAAATTATTTTCTGAACTTTCTCCATTATAGCATTTCCCATAAGATAATGCCATTGCTAATATCTATAAATTTATCTTTTTTATTTTTGGTTTTTCAGTAAAAGATTTTTCTGCCTGTAGCAGTTTGAATCAGACCTGCTTTTTTCAGAATTTGTATGAGTACTGAGATTTTCTCTATCAAGCATCCATCTGCGACGCTTGGATAAAATTTCACTAGATGTGTTCGGCAAATGCCTTTCGGCGGCTTTCTGCCGCCACGACTATTTTAGTCAACGTTTCACGTGAAACATTTTTCCTGTTATTTTTGTGTGGGAATGTTTCACGTGAAACATTCCCGCATAAATACTGGCTTTGACGGCTTATTGACTAAACCAGTCTCATAAAATTTCAAATCGTTTTTTATCACATTTCGTCACCCTCAGTGTACAAGGGAGGCATACGTTCCTTTGTACACTGAGGATATGATTTCCAGAAAATCCAGCCTTTTGACGTCTCACCGAATTTCGTCGTTCCTGCCATTCTTTCTTTTACTGGATCGGCTCCTTTGCCGGCATTCCTGCCTTGCGGGGAAACTTTTTCGGCGTCGCGTTCTTCTTTTCGATGACAACAAGTGTTCTTCCGATGTTGCTTTCGGGAAGTTCAAATTCAATCTGATCCTTCACTTCTCCGCCCAGCAGTCCGATTGCTTTCTTTGCCGCCTTCACTTCTTCTTCCGCTTTTTCAGATTTATAAGGAATGAACTTTCCTCCCACCTTCACATACGGCAGGCAAAGCTCTGACAGTGTTGCAAGATTTGCAACCGCTCTGGAAACGCAAAGATCATACTGCTCTCTTTTCATAGAAGGTTTGCAAAAATCCTCCGCCCTTCCGTGAATCAGTTCTACCTCTCCAAGTCCAAGCTGATCGATCACTTCCTGTAAAAATTTCAGTCTCTTTTGCAGGGAATCCAGCAGCGTCAGTTCAATCTGCGGGAAAACAATTTTCAGAGGTATTCCGGGAAATCCCGCCCCTGTTCCAATGTCGATCACCTTCAGCTTTTCCGTCCTGATTTCAGAATAAGCTTTCACAAGGGAAAGGCTGTCTGTAAAATGTTTCTTCATAACATCATCAAACTCTGTGATCGCAGTCAGGTTCATAAAACCATTCCACTCTACCAAAAGCTCATAATATTTCAAAAACTGTTCTTTCTGTGTATCGCTCAATGTGATCTGAAACTGTTCCAGATCTTTTTCAAACTGGCTTAAATCATTCATAGAATAATTGCCCTCCTTTCAGCTGTCTCCGTCTGCCGGTCGGACACCGCACGCACAAACTTATATTTTATTTTTTCTTCTCATGTTCCAGATAAACGAGCAATACCGAAATATCTGCCGGTGATACTCCCGAAATTCTCGAAGCCTGTCCGACTGATACCGGACGGAAGGCTTTCAGCTTCTGCCTTGCTTCCAGACGCAGGCTGGAAATATCGTCATAATCAATTTCTTCCGGAATTTTCCGTTTTTCCATTTTTTTGTACTGCTCTACCTGTCTCTGCTGGCGCTCGATATAACCCTCGTATTTGATTTCAATTTCTGCCTGCTCGACAACCTCTGCCGGAAGCTCTTTTCTGCCCGGATCCAATTCTGACAATATTTCATAGGAAAGCTCCGGTCTGCACATCAGCTCTGCCAGTGTCGCCGCCGTTTTCAGCAAAGAGCTTCCATGCTCCTCCAAAAAACGCTGATGCTCTGCCGACGCTCCGATTACCACTTTTTTCAGGCGGCTTACCTCTTCGTCGATCAGGCGCCGCTTTTTCTTCAGCCAATCCATCTGTTCCTGTGAGATCAGCCCGGCCTCATATCCTTTTTCCCTAAGACGCATATCGGCATTGTCCTGCCGCAGAAGAAGCCGGTACTCTGCCCTCGACGTCATCATCCGGTAAGGCTCCGTATTTTCTTTTGTCACAAGATCGTCTACCAGAACTCCCAGATACCCTTCCGAACGGTCGATCGTCATTTCTTCTTTTCCCTGACATTTCAGCCCGGCATTGATCCCGGCAAGGATTCCCTGCGCCGCCGCCTCTTCATAGCCGCTGCTTCCGTTGAACTGCCCCGCTGAAAAAAGTCCTTCAATATCTTTAAATTCCAGCGTCGGATAAAGCTGTCGCGCATCAATGCAGTCATATTCGATCGCATAGGCATTCCGCACGATCCTGCAATTTTCCAGTCCCGGAACTGTACGGTACATCGCTAACTGCACATCCTCCGGCAGCGACGAGGACATGCCGCCCACATACATTTCATTTGTAGATCTGCCCTCCGGCTCCAAAAACACCTGATGCCGTTCCTTATCCGCAAACTTTACTACCTTGTCCTCGATAGACGGACAATACCGGGGGCCTGTACCTTCTATAATACCCGCATAAATCGGGCTTCTGTCCAGATTCGCACGGATGATTTCGTGCGTTTTTTCGTTTGTATAAGTCAGCCAGCAGGAATCCTGCTCGATCTGCACACTCTCCGGATCCGTCGAAAAAGAGAACGGAACGACCCGCTTATCTCCGAACTGCTCCTCCATTTTGGAAAAATCAATGCTTCTTTTGTCCATTCTTGCAGGAGTCCCCGTCTTAAAGCGGCGCATCGAAACGCCCATTTTTTCAAGGCTTTCCGTCAGATAATTTGCCGCCTGCAGACCGTTCGGGCCGGTATGGGTGATCGCCTCCCCGCACAGACAGCGGGCGTTCAGATACGTTCCCGTACACAAGATGACCGCCTTCGCCTCGTATACCGCCCCCGTAAAAATCCGCACGCCCGTGATCTTCTTACGGCTGCCGCCGTCCGCCCTGCGCTCCTTTTCTTCATATAAAAGCTCGCACACCTCCGCCTGCTTGATCGTCAGATGCTCCTGATTTTCCAGCACCATCCGCATCGCGCGGCTGTACTCCGCCTTATCCGCCTGCGCCCGCAGCGAATGGACTGCCGGCCCCTTGGAGCCGTTGAGCATTTTGGACTGAATAAATGTTTTATCAATATTTTTGCCCATTTCCCCGCCCAGGGCGTCCACTTCCCGCACCAGATGCCCTTTGGAAGAGCCGCCGATATTGGGATTGCACGGCATGAGCGCGATGCTGTCTACGCTTACCGTAAAAATGACCGTTTCCAGTCCCATCCGCGCGCAGGCAAGCGCAGCCTCGCAGCCCGCGTGCCCCGCGCCAATCACGCACACATCCACTTTTTCTCTGATTTGTGCCATTTATTTTTTACCTCCGTCACTTTCCCATGCAGAATTTTGAGAAGATTTCGTTTACCAGATCGTCCCCGACCTCTTCCCCGATAATATATCCAAGCGATGTGTATGCGCTCATCAGGTCGATCGAATAAAAATCCTCCGGCATCCCGTCCTGCAGGCTCTTCCGAACCATTTTCAGGCTGTCGCAGGCGTTCTGCACCGCTTCCTTATGCCTCATATTCGTCAGCACAACCTCGTTGTCCGAAGGGAGCTTTCCATGGAAAAACATCTCCTCCAGCGTCTCCTCAAACACATCGATCCCCCTGTTTTCCTTTGCGGACGTAAAGATAACAGGAACGTCAGTTCTCCCAAATGCTTCCAGAAAATCTTCCTTCGTTAAAACCGGGACAAGATCCGATTTGTTGAATAAGACGATGACCTTCTTTTCACGCAGAAGCTCCATGATCCGCTCGTCGCTCTCGTCCAGCTTCCGGGAGCTGTCCGCCACATAAAGGACAAGGTCTGCCTCGGAGGCATATTTTTTTGCCCGCTCGACGCCGATCTTTTCCACCGTATCCTCGGTTGTGCGTATGCCCGCCGTGTCGATGATATTCAAGCTGATGCCTTTTAAGCGGATCGATTCCTCCAGCACATCCCGGGTCGTCCCGGCAACGTCCGTCACGATCGCCTTCTCCTCTCCCACGAGCCGGTTCAAAAGGGACGACTTCCCGGCATTCGGTTTTCCGACAATGACCGTATTGATCCCCTCTTTGCGCAAACGTCCGTCCTCCGCGGACTCTAAAAGCTTCTCCATCCTTCCGAGAAGTTCCCCGACCACTTTTCCAAGCTTTTCCGGATAGCCTTCCGTGCTGATATGCTCCGGATCGTCCAGCGCCGACTCGATAAACGCAATTTCGTACAATATTGCCGCACGAAGGCATCTGATTTCTTCCGCGACGGAACCGCGGAGCTGGCGCACGGACGATTTTAACGCGAAGCTGTTTTTTGCCTGGATCAGATCCATCACCGCCTCCGCTTCCGACAGGTCGAT
>OHCU01000668.1_pt1 | contig 12187 bp, 9 predicted proteins | sample 1566861 | NCBI WGS metagenome assembly OHCU01 (sample SAMEA3879521, study PRJEB24766) | human gut metagenome | biome: human-associated habitat; feature: feces | place: USA | collected 1985/1987
AATATATAAATAATAACACATGGTGTTTTCAAAAAGAAAGGCGAATATATGAATCAGTTAAAAGTATATGAAATGCGGCTCAAGATTTATCTTTTGCAGGACATTTCACAGGAGCAGACGTATGCGGTTTTTGCCAATTATATTGACAGCTGTCTGGCAAAAAATGAATCACTGTTGGAATTGCATGAAACAAACTGTTATAAGCAGTATTGCTTCGACCAGCCGTATCCGCTGGAAAAAGACGGTATTTATAAAGAGGGGAAGGTATATACCGTAAGAGTCAGAACTGTCAGTGATAAACTGGCACAGTATTTTGCAGATTATCTGGCAAATCATTACAATCATCAGATAAAAGGTCTTACAGTAAAAATCACGATTATCCCTCAAAAATTTATTTCACAGATATTTTCAATTACACCGGTTGTTATAAAGTGTGACGGTACCGGATCGGACAGACAGGCAAAAGGTTACTGGAAGAAGTGTATTTCATTTGAGCAGTATGAGGAACGGCTGAAAAGTAATCTGATAAAGAAGTATAACCGGCTGACCGGTGAAAAAATGAACGAAGATTTTGATTTATACCGGCAGATTGAGTTGAAAAACCATAAACCGATAGCCGTTCCGTATAAAGGCAGAAAACTGCTGGGGGATAAGGTTTGTTTGCAGGCGGCGGAAAATGAACAGGCACAGGCATTGCTTTATATGGCACTGGGAACTGGTCTGGGAGAAATGAATGCGCGTGGCTGCGGTTTTGCAAATTACAGATATTTGTAAAGGGGGGATTTGATGTTACAGGAATGTATGGAAGTGTTCCGGGAGAATTTTAAGCAATACTCGGAACAGTGGGTTCTGGATAATTATGTTCCAAAAGACGGTACCTATCTTTTTATTAATATTGATGACAATTTTTCTGTGGGAAACCCTATTGAAATTAAAACCGATAGAAAAACAGGGAAAGTACAGGGACAGGAAACTTCGGAATATCAGTTGATTTCATTTTTAGATTATTACAGTAAATTGATAGAGATGAATAAACCGGTTGATTCTACAAAGCAGATTCATTCCAATAATTTCTATGCGTTTTTTGTCAAAAAAGAAAGTCTGGAAAAGAAACTGACGGCGGAAAGTATTAGCGGCTATTATGAGGTTTTGAAAAATCCGGTAAAGAAATACAGTAAACCAAAAGACCGTTCATTGTATGAACTGGTAGAGGAGAAACTTGGTAAAGTCGATGTAAAACAGGCAGAAAGAATTGAAAACTGGGTAAAGACGGAACTGAAAAATTGTATTGAGACCGTGCATATTGATACGTCAAAGAAGGACTATTTTAAAATATTCTTTATTGGAAATGATGTAGAACAGTCCAAAGAGAATATAAAAAGAGAAGGATTGCGGTATATCGAGCCGAATATTTTTAATAAAAATGATTATAATCTGCAGGCGGAAAATAGTATCAAGGGCCTGCCAAGTAATAATATGAGCCTGAATGCCAAGAAGCCGTTTCTTGAAAATAAGACAAGAAAAACATCGGTACCGTATTTGCTTGAATTAGATGATGCAATGATGCAGATGTATTTTTTTGATTATTTATCGGGACAGGCGGCAAAGGGCAAAAACAATATTTATTTTGATTTAGATGAAAACAAAATAATAGTCCGTAGTGACAGTGAAAAGCCGCCAACGATTGAAACAGGCATTTATTTACGGATACAGACAGGCAAAGAACTGGAAATTCACTATATGGGCAGAATAACAGGTTATAAGCCTGATTTGGACAGACCATTTACGATGAAAGAAGTACTGAAAATACAGGATAAAGCCATGGAGAACTTTGAACCGGGATATGGACGGAAAAATGAGCTGTGGCAGGTAGAAGTGCTGGTTGATGACGTATTTTTTTCAAAGCGGTTAAAGTACAATTACTTTACTAATCCAGAAGATTTATCATTTCATGATAATGTTTTAAAACAGGAATTGTTGAAGTACCGGGAACAGTTTTTTAGCTGGTTCGGACAGGGCAAGGCATGGGGAATAGCGCAGACAATTGATAATATGTCATGGCGGTTAATTGTTCATTCAATAATACAGGGAAACAGAACAAAAGCGACACATCAGTTGAATTTGTGGATATCTATGATGGATTATTTTAATAATGACGGGAGGTATGAAGAAAATATGTCAAAGGTAAGAGATTTGTTAAAGGCACATATTGATGAAAAAGAAGAATGGGATTTTGAAAGCGCAGACGAATACTGCTATGCAGTTGGTCAGTTAATGAATACTTATTTAAGTTTAAGTAAATCAGCAAATAAAAACTTATCTTTTATTAATCCGCTGTTGCAGACAACAAGCAATGAAATGATTAAAAGAACTGTATTGCAAATGTTTAAAAAATACAGTTATGCAATTAATGATACCGATTTTAGAATAAAGAATCTGTATGGTCATGTTATACAGTATGATATGACAGGAAAAGAAGTAAATCATTATTTTTTGTCAGCGGGATTTGTAGACGGTAATTTAGTGTATACCAAAAAAGAAAAAGAAGAACAGTAAGCAGGAAAAGGGGTATGGATAATGAGTAAAATGAATAAAAGAGTTTATGGGGTATTAGGAATTTCATCGGTAATGGCAAATTGGAATGCAGATTTTTCAGGTTTTCCAAAGACAACAACTAAGGGACAGTTTTTCGGCAGTGATAAGGCATTAAAATTTCCGATGAAAAAGATGTGGGAAGAAGAGGGAGAAAAGGTTTTAAATATAAAGTCATTTACAGTTTCAAAACCAGATAAAAACGGAGCGGTTTTTCTTGTGCCGCGTACATTGAAAGAACGTTATGAGTATATTTTTGGCGTAGAAGATATGAAAAAAGACAAGGATATCAAAGTAATATTAAGAAATTTATTTTCGGCGATTGATGTGAAAAATTTTGGTTCAACCTTTGCAGAAGCAGATGCTAATATTTCTATTACAGGCGCAGTTCAGATTGGACAGGGATTTAATCTGTATAATGGCTCTGAAACACAGGAACACAATATTTTATCGCCGTTTAAAGACCCGAAAGCGGTAGAAAAGAATAAAGAAGGAAAAGATGCTAAAAATTCCACATTGGGAACAAAGATTGTCAGTGATGAAGCACACTATTTTTATCCATTTGTAATTAATCCGAGAGTATATGATAATTTTGAGCAGCTCGGCGTGACGGAAGGCTATACAGAGGAAGATTACCAGAAGTTTAAAGAAGCAGCATTAAAGGGGACAACCAGTTTTGCAACCAATTCCAAAGCCGGCTGTGAAAATGAATTCGGACTGTTTATCGAAACAGAACCGACACTGTACCTGCCGAATCTGGATAAGTATGTGACATTTATAAAGGGAGCAGAAAAGAATACAATTCAGGTGAATGTAAAAGAACTGCTTCATGATGTAAAAGACAGAGTGTTATCTGCTGAAATTCATTATAATCCGCACACAACGGAAATTGTCAGTGATATTGAGGACGTGAAGTATTTTGATATTTTCACCGGAAAAGAGATTGCAAAGCAGTAGGCTGAAAGGTGTGGGGCAGATGAAGGTTTTAAGATTTACACTCAGCGGAAAACAGGCTTTTTTTAAAAAGCCGGAAGTGAATAAGTATTACTATTTCACGTATGGACATATCCACCGTGTTGCATTACTGGGACTTTTGGGAGCGGTTATGGGATATCCGGGATATGCTCAGATTGGACAGAAGAAGCAGACAGACGTACCGGAGTATCCTGAATTTTATCAGCAGTTACAGGATTTAAAAACAGCGGTCATTCCTTGCTGTGAAAAGGGAAGTTTTCCGCAAAAGATGATAGCGTTTAATAATTCGGTGGGATATGCATCTATGGAAAAAGGCGGAAATCTGATAGTCCGACAGCAGTGGCTTGAAAATCCAAAATGGTATGTGTATATTATGCTGGACAGCGAAGCAGCAGAGGCGGTTGCGGATAGTCTTATTGGCAGAAAGTCTGTCTATATGCCGTATCTTGGAAGCAATGACCACCCGGCAGACATTACCGAAGCAAGTATGATTGATGCAACAGAGGTGGAAACGCCGAAAAAAATCGACAGCTTTTTTGTACGGGGAGATGCAGTGGTGGATTTAGACGATTTTGAACAGGACAATCCATATAAGTATGAGGAAGCACTGCCGGTACGACTGGATTTAGCATTTAATATGTATGAATACGAACGGTTTGTACTCACAAATCTTGCCGTTTCAGAAATACAGAAAAAAATTTATGTGGTTGATGATATTGACGGCAGGACATATCATATAGCATTTTATTAAAGTGAAACCATAGCTGGAAAGACATTAGATATTGGACTCCGGCTATGGTTTTATGCGTTTTTGTGAAATGTTTTATGGAATTGAGGAGAAAAAGATGAAGGAATATATCATACCTATTGAGGATATCATTGTAAAACCGGAGTTATTTTATGCACATTCTGACCGGGACAATGGGAAAAATCCAGAGATTTTAAAAGAACATGTGGACAGGTGTTATCATTATTTTGAAGAGCTGTGGGAACATAAAAATTTTAAGGCAGTATTTGAAAATTTTCAAAAAGAATTAGCACCGGAGCTTTCCGATGAGGGGATAAAATTGTTTTACAGCCTGATAGTAAACGTCATTATTTTTCATGATTCCGGGAAAATTAACCCACGATTTCAAAGTATAAAAATGAAAAATACATTAAGAAAATGGACGGCAATAGATTGTCTGGACGGAACAAAACATTCTATACTGTCTGCGGCAATCTATCTGGATTATTTTTATGAGAAGATACAGGAAAGTCTGTTATCAAAAGATGAAAAGAATATGATTCATGTATTCATGCTGGTAAATGCTTATGTAATATCAAGACACCATGGAAATCTGTCGAGGTTTGAAGAGTTTCTGGAAGAATTTCAGCCAAACCGGCAATTAGCAGATATTTTTTCGTGTATGAATCAAGGTGATTTTACGGAAGTATATCATGGACCGTTTTGTAAACGAGACCGGCATATGATGAATATGCCGAGGCAGAACACAAGGATATATCACAGCTTTTTAGAGAAGCAGTCTTCGCATGCAGGATTGTATACGTATATAAGATTTTTATTTTCAGTGTTGGTATCCTGTGATTATTATGCGACATCGGAATATGACAACGGCATACAAATGAGTGCGTTCGGAACGATTGAAAATACGGAGTTTGCCACACAGTATGAGCAGTCGGAGCGGGTAAAACAGATTCGCAGATTGAATCCGGAGAGCTGTGTTGATGATAAAAAGGATATTAATATTTTGCGGAATCGCATGTTTTATGAAGCTGAGCAGACGCTGCTTAAAAATAAAGATACCAACATAGCCTTTATTGAAGCACCTACGGGGGCCGGGAAGTCAAATCTGGCAATGAATTGCAGTCTGAAATTATTGGATAAAAATATCAATAAGATTTTTTATGTGTATCCGTTTAATACACTGGTCGAGCAGAATTACGATACGCTTGAAAAAATATATGGGCAGACAGATATTTTTAAAAGTATCGCGGTCATTAATTCCATTACGCCGATTCCACTAAACGGAACAAGAAAATTCTGGGAAAATCTGGATATAGAAGAAAATGAGAAATTTTATCAAAAAGCACTGCTGGACAGGCAATTTTTGAATTATCCGTTTATTTTAACAACGCATGTCAATTTATTTCAAATTATGTTTGGGTGTGAAAGAGAAGCGGCAATCAGTTTTTATCAACTGGCAGGCAGTGTTGTGGTGTTAGACGAGATTCAGAGTTATAAAAATGTGCTGTGGACAGAAATTATGATGTTTTTGCAGTGTTATAGCAGACTGCTGAATATGAAAATTATTATTATGTCGGCGACACTGCCGAAGTTGGATATGCTTACCGGAAATCATGAAAAGGTTGTAAATCTGATTGAAAATCCGGAAAAATATTTTCAGGACGCACGTTTTAAGAAAAGAGTGGCATTGTCGTATGAATTGCTTTATCCGGATAAAAAGACTGAAATGGAAGAACTATATGCGCATGTTCTGGGGCAGGCACAAAAGGGAAGAAAGATTCTTATGGAATTTATCACGAAAACAAGTGCGGAGATGTTTTATCATATGCTGGCAGAGTCCGGGCGGGAAGATTTGCAGGTATTCTGCATGACAGGCGATGATAACCAGATTGACAGAAAACGCATTTTAAGGGAAATGGATACAGCAGACCAAGATAAGGCAGTAATACTGGTGGCAACGCAGGTTGTTGAAGCCGGCATAGACATTGATATGGATATTGGCTATAAAGATATCAGCAAATTAGACAGTGAGGAGCAGTTTATCGGACGGATTAACCGGAATTTTAAAAGAAATGGTGTTGTGTATTTTTTTGATATGGATAATGAAAGCGGTATTTATAAGGAAGATTACCGCGTTGATACAGCATATACATTAAGAAAAGATGAGATGAAACAACTGCTGGCAGATAAGAATTTTGGTAAATATTATGATTATATTTTAAAAGGAATAAGAAAATACCGCAATGACAGAAAGAATGAAAATGGAATAGAGGCTTTTGTGGATAAGGTCAAAAAGCTGGATTTTGTATGGATTTCTCAAAAGATGAAATTAATTGATAACAATGATGACTGGAAGATGTCGGTCTATTTTGCACGGGCAATTACGACAGATAACGGAGAAATCATTGACGGAAAGCAGGTGTGGGAGCGGTACAGGGAATTATTAAGCGATATGACAATGAATTATGCGAAAAAACAGATATTGTTATCAGAGGTGAAAAGTAAGATGAGTTATTTTATTTATCAGATAAAAATTGACAATAGTCTGGATTATAACGACAGAATCGGTGAGTTGTATCTGATTGAAGATGCAGAGCAGTATTTTGAAAATGGTAGATTAAATACCGATAAATTTTATTCGCAGGGGAATTTATTTGTGTAGTCCGTATCATTTTACAGATAAAATTTTGTAAGAACGGGGGTTCATATGAAGGTAAATGGAACGCTGATGAATTACTATTTTCACTGTAGGCGGCAGTGTTATCTGCATGGAAATCGGGTAAATCTGGAGGATAACAGTGAAAATGTGCAGATTGGCAAAGCAATTCATGAGGAAAAGGCGGTGGGGAGTTCCAACTCGGAAATCGCGATTGAAAATATTAAATTAGACAAGCTGACGGCAGAATATCTGACGGAAATCAAGAAATCGGATGCAGACGAAGAAGCCGCCAAGTGGCAGCTTTACTATTATTTGTACGTTTTAAAGACAAAAGGGATCGTACGGAAGGGCAGACTGCAATTTGTCGAAAAGAATAAAAAAGATTCTAAAACGCTTATTTTAGAATTAACACCGGAAATCGAAAAACAATTAAATACGTATGTGGACAAGATAGAGGATTTGCTGGAACAGGATACGATACCGCCGGTTTTAAATGAATCAAAGTGTAAAAAATGTGCTTATTATGAGTATTGTTATATCTGACGAATACGGAAAGCGGGTGGATTATGGGAAGTACAAGATATATTATGTCCATGGGAGAACTGACGAGGAAAGACAATTCATTGTGTTTCCGGAAAGACGGAAAAAATGTTTACATTCCAATCGAGAATACGAAAGAAATTTACTGTATGAACGAAGTCACGGTAAATACAAAGCTGTTGGATTTTTTGTCACAGAATCACGTTATCGTACATTTTTTCAATTATTATGAAGGGTACAGTGGTACATTTTATCCGAAAAATCAGTATAACAGCGGAAGACTGATAGTGAAACAGGTACAGGCATATGACAATTCCAGAGAAGTAATTGCCAAAGCGATTGTATGCGGAATTGGCAGGAACATTTACGAGGTGCTGTATCATTATTATAAGCATGATAAAAAGGAAGTCAAGGAAGTTTTAGACTGGATTCGCAGGGAATTTTATGTGAAAGTGGAAAATGCGCAAAATGTAAAAGAAATTATGGCGGCAGAGGGCGAAGTTTGGCTGCGTTTTTATGGGACATTCCAGTATTTTCTGCCGGAGGATTTTGTGATGAATAAGCGGGTGAAAAGACCGCCGGATAATCCAATTAATGCGTTGATTTCTTATGGAAATACGCTATTGTATGCAAAGACGATTTCAGCGATTTATCAGACGCATTTAGACCAGCGTATCAGTTTTTTACATGAGCCGTCGGAGGGGCGTTTTTCATTAAGCCTTGATATGAGTGAGGTTTTTAAGCCGGTCATTGTGTACCGGACGATATTTGATTTAGTAAATAACCGGAAATTGCAGGTTGAAAAGCATTTTGACAAAAAAGTCAATTATTGCTTGTTGAATGAAGAAGGACGAAAAATATTTATTGAAGCATTTGAAGCGCGCATGGAATCGGTATTTGTGCATGACCGGCTGAAACGAAAGGTAACTTACCGGACGGCATTAAAGCTGGACTGCTACAAATTGATTAAGTACATATTAGAGGGGCAGGAATTTGTTCCGTTTTCGCTGAAGGATAATCGGTAGGAAGTGAGGGTATATGGCAAAGAAATTGAACTATAATTACGCATTTGTATTTTATGATGTCAATGAAAAGCGGGTGCAGAAGGTCTTTAAAATTTGCAAAAAATATTTATCGCATTATCAAAATTCTGTTTTCCGTGGAGAGATTACACCTTCAAAGCTTATCGGGTTGAAGACGGATTTAAAGAAGGTGATACAGGAAGACGAGGATTTTATCTGTATTATTAAGCTGTTTAATGAAAATGTGTTTGGCGAGGAGGTGCTTGGAAAGAAGGATAGGGAAAAGGGTGAGCAGTTGATTTTGTAATACAATGAAAATTTACCAGCCGCCAATCAGTGTAAAATTGCGTGAATCCGCAAAAACAGTGACATTGCAACGATTTTGTGAATTTTTTGGCAAAGGGTGCGACGGCTGGTAAAAATTTTTAAAATGTTGATAAATACTGAGAAATCTGATATAGTGGATTGTATGAAATGCAGGAAATGCGTTGGATAAACTTTAACATGGGATGTATTGAAACGCAGCCAGTTAAATTTAAAATCTGTCGGACAGCAGGGATAAACTTTAACATGGGATGTATTGAAACTTGATTAAACCTATTAATCCGGCGGATGCTGTGGGATAAACTTTAACATGGGATGTATTGAAACATGTATTTAACAATTTCAAGGAAAAATGTTCGCAGTAGATAAACTTTAACATGGGATGTATTGAAACCAATGCAGATACAGATAATAAAAAGGCAGCATTGTTGATAAACTTTAACATGGGATGTATTGAAACTCCGTAGTTCACCTTGCTTAGTCAATTATCCCGCACGATAAACTTTAACATGGGATGTATTGAAACTATTTAATTATACCGATTGTAGGCTCTCCTGCTTTAGGATAAACTTTAACATGGGATGTATTGAAACATGTCAAAAGCCTGTTGAAGCGTGTGAGTATTTTAGATAAACTTTAACATGGGATGTATTGAAACATGAACTTGTTTTCATTTCTCTTGTTTCTGTAAATCGATAAACTTTAACATGGGATGTATTGAAACCGCATACGCTCATAATAACTGGCGTCGTCCTCTTCGATAAACTTTAACATGGGATGTATTGAAACATTACGAAATCTTTGCAGTTCTGCCATATAAACTGAGATAAACTTTAACATGGGATGTATTGAAACAAGTATTTATCTGCAACGCTTTTAACGCCTGCATAGATAAACTTTAACATGGGATGTATTGAAACGATACACGAATACCGGTGCCAAGTAATAACGATACGATAAACTTTAACATGGGATGTATTGAAATTACGAAACATATCAGGAGTTTTGTAAAATGAGCTGGATTAACTTTAACATGAGATGTACTAAAATCAGATAAAACTTTTGATAAATTACCAGTTCTTTGACGACATTATAGCGGAGGTTGTGAAATGGAAGGAATAGTTTCAAAAATTAGAAATGATGAAGAAATTAAAGCCATGAGAAAGGAGTGGAATGAAAATATTAAGGACAAACAGTTTCCGTTATTTCATTTTGAATCCTATATAGGGATAGATGATTATAAAGAAAAGATAAGGGCTGAATTGGATAGACGGTTGAAAGAACATGAATAAAAGCCTTTGGTAAATTATCAGGTTGTTTGATAAAATTTAACATGGGATGTATTGAAACTCAAACAACCATGCTTCCACAACGTCTTCACGGGCGGATAAACTTTAACATGGGATGTATTGAAATTCAAGTTGCGCAATATACACAAATCGGCTTTCATTGATAAACTTTAACATGAGAAGTATTGAAATTTCGACAATCGTTGGCTGCTTCAGAATGGATTAAGATAAACTTTAACATGAGATGTATTAAAAGCCACGAAGGTCCAAAACACAAGGAATAAACCGCTATTTGATGAAATGTAGCAATAAAAAAACAGCTTATTCACATATTTCCCCAAAAACCATTCGACATCACCAGCTATTTATGTTATTGTAATAAAAACATCAAGAGGCAGGTAAAGACGGGCTGTATAAATTCATAAAATATATCAATAGCCTGCTAGCTGCCGGAATTGGAGGAAAAGACAATGTACGAGATGAAACCGGAATATTATACAGGAATTGCCCAGATTGATGAAGAGCATAAAAAGCTTTTTGAAATCGCAGATGAAGCCTATGAATTATATAAAAATGAATTTATACCGGATAAATATGACCACATCGCTAAGATTTTAAATGAATTGAGAGATTATACAAAGATTCATTTCCAGCATGAAGAAGAATACATGAAAAGCATTAATTACAAAGGAATGTTCATGCAGAAGGTACAGCATGACCAGTTCTGTCAGAAGTTAGATGAACTGGATTTAGAACATTTAGATGAAAATTCTGAGGAAGTCATTCAGGAAGTACTTACATTCTTAACAGACTGGCTGGTACATCATATTCTGGAAACAGACAAGAAAATTGCAGAATAAAACAGAGCATATAATAGAATATTGCAAATTATAACTCTGAAACTGCCGCATAAGCGTTGTCAATGTCGTAAAAGACAAAAACAGTGCTTGTGTGGCAATTTTTAATGTTAAAGTAACTGTTCAGAGTCCATCCTCAAAATGCAGAATAAAAAAGCTATTAAAACATAATGAGAAAAGTTATCAAAACGCACATTGACAGTTCAAACCCAGACATTTATACTATAGAAGTTAGCCAAAGCTAACCAAAATAAAAAGACGACAAATATAAAGTCTAAAGGTAATAAATTTTTTTTGCCCATGAATTAGCGACAACTAACAGAGAGTAGCGATGGCAAACAAGACACGAGCAACCAGAAAACAATAACTAACAAATAACAAACAATAAACAGCAAGTAAGTGAATCAACGAATTAATGAATCAGCAAATTAGTAAATAATCAATCAGAGGGGAAGTGGGAAAGCTGGATTCAATAGAATTTTTAAAAATACGAATTTTAGTCAGTTTATTAAAAATGTCACCGGAAAATTGTAATGTGACCAATCTGTCTAAGACACTTGGCGTAGAAAAATATACGGTGAGCCGGGTATTTACGGCACTGGAGAAGGACGGTTATTTGAATCGCACGGATTCAAGACATCCGCGGCTTGAAAAGCTGGGGGAACAGACGGCACGTAAATACGCAGAGCGGATGGACATTGCAACGAATCATCTGATTTATGAAGGGGTGACAGAGGCGCAGGCATGTAATGACGCACTGTATTTATCCATGTATTGCTCGGATGAAACTTTTGAAGTTATTCGCAGTATGGAAGAACAGTACCGAATGAAGCATCTGCTCCGTACATATGAGCGGTTTGACGGCACGATTTTGTGCAACGGACTGCGGGACGGTCAATATTTGCTTCCGTTTATTATATACAGGGAAAACGTGAAAAATGGCAACAACATTTCAATGTCCAACGAAGGCTTTACACATCCTTGTACGCTGTCGGTCACGGATGGCAGGGGCATGATTTTGTTAAAGGCACAGCGGGTTGAGAAATATTCTGCGATGACGGGCAGAAAAATGAGCGGAAAGATTAAATGTCTGAAATATTTTGACGGTTTCAAATTTTGTGAAGCACAGCGCAACGGCGATTTGATTTCGTTTCCGGCGAGCGTGCTTGAATTTGTCAATA
>OHCU01000672.1_pt1 | contig 12104 bp, 15 predicted proteins | sample 1566861 | NCBI WGS metagenome assembly OHCU01 (sample SAMEA3879521, study PRJEB24766) | human gut metagenome | biome: human-associated habitat; feature: feces | place: USA | collected 1985/1987
TGGGCGTAGGATATCTGAGAGGAGCTGTCCTTAGTACGAGAGGACCGGGATGGACGGGCCGCTGGTGCATCGGTTAGACTGCCAAGTCTACGGCCGAGTAGCCAAGCCCGGAAGGGATAAACGCTGAAGGCATCTAAGCGTGAAGCCCCCCTTAAGATGAGATATCCCATTCGAAAGAAGTAAACCCCCTTGAAGACGACGAGGTAGATAGGGCAGAGGTGGAAGTGCAGTAATGCATGGAGCTGACTGTTACTAATCGGGTGAGGGCTTGACCAAGAATCGCAGGAAGAATGAATCTCAAGGAAATGTCAACATGTATGTAGTTTTGAAGGTGCAAAAACCTTTATTCCTCCTTAGCTCAGTCGGTAGAGCATGCGGCTGTTAACCGCAGTGTCGTTGGTTCGAGTCCAACAGGGGGAGTTTTGGCTCCATGGTCAAGCGGTTAAGACACCGCCCTTTCACGGCGGTAACAGGGGTTCAAATCCCCTTGGAGTCATTTTTTACTAATGAATTGCATAGTATAGACTATGGCGACATAGCCAAGTGGTAAGGCGTGGGACTGCAACTCCCTGATCATCAGTTCGAGTCTGATTGTCGCCTCTCTAAGGATCTCATAAGTTTCGGCTTATGAGATTTTTTGCATTTATGGAGAATATCTGTTTTCATAAAAATGTATTTATGCTATAATATGCATAAACAATGGGTCGTGCCGTACGGAAGGATAGAAAAGAACTGTGCTCGCACAAAGTTCTTTTTTGGACTTTCGGATGATAGGGCGAATGCCCTCATGAGCAGGAAAATTAGATTTTCCTGCTCATGCACGGATTAAGACAGGCAAGGCAGGGTAAAAGATATGAGAAAAAAATTCATGATAAAGATGGCTTCTATTGGGGCAGTGGTTCTGCTAGCCGCCGGAATGGCTGCGTGCGGAAAAAAGACGGAAGCAGTAATTACAACAGATGGTGAAGAATTTTCCGAACCGGAAAAGGAATATCCTACCGTGGCACAAAGCCGTGCCAAAAAGTTTTCATATAATGATTTAACAGTAGGAAAACTCGAATATCTGATGACAGAAGATGAAGTGATAAAGATTTTAGGCGAGCCGGTCACATCGTATAATGCGAATGAAAAAAGCACGGCAGCCCAGACGGAAGTCGTCAAAGAAAAAATTTATTCGTATAACGAGCTGACACTTATTTTTTCGGAAATTAAGGGGAAATATGTTTTGACGGCGGCAGCTTCGGTCGGGGAAAACGATACTTTTTCAAGAGGTCTTAAAGTCGGAGATTCCGTAGATAAAATTTATGATGGATATTACAGGGATGTCGACTATATGAATCATACCTACTATTCTGACGATAAGACTGCGGTTATGGGCAAGATGCTTTATGGCAGCTTTACTATGGATGCATTGGAGAATGTCAAGACAAAAGACAAGGTAGAATATGGCGTGATTAATTATAATGGGGCATCATCACTTGAAACAGCTGAAACGTATATTGTAGAGTTTACGTATTTTGAACCGCCGTATCAGAGCGGTATTGCAGCAGTGACGGATGATTTCGCCCAGATTGCATTTGATATTGATGATAAGGGTATCATTACGGCAATCCGGTGGTATTATTATCCGGAAGAAGAATCCGCAGAATAAAGCTTATTAAAGGGCAGAAAGCAGCGCTTTTAATAAATAAATGAAGAAAATAATATACGATAAAGGAGTATGAACAAAATGAAATCAACAACATTAGTCATCATGGCAGCAGGAATGGGAAGCAGATTCGGGGGCGGAATCAAGCAGCTTGAAGCAATGGGTCCAAACGGCGAAATTATCATGGACTATTCCATTTATGATGCTATTGAAGCAGGATTTAATAAAGTAGTTTTTGTAACAAGAAAAGATTTACTTGCAACATTTAAGGAAGTTATCGGTGACAGAATTGCAAAGGTCATTCCTGTAGAATATGCATTTCAGGAACTCTCAGATGTACCGGAAGGATTTTCTGTACCGGAAGGCAGAACAAAGCCATGGGGAACAGGTCAGGCGGTTCTTGCATGTAAGGGTATTGTCAATGAGCCGTTCCTTGTAATTAATGCAGATGATTATTACGGAAAAGAAGCATTTAAGCTGATTCATGATTTCCTTGTATCAGACCATGCTGAAAAGGCAGAAAAACAGTATGACTTCTGTATGGCAGGATTTATCCTTGGCAATACATTAAGTGATAATGGTGCTGTTACAAGAGGAATCTGCGTTGTTGATGAAAATGAACATTTAATCGGTGTCAATGAAACAGGTGGCATTGTAAAGACTGCAACAGGTGCAGCATGCGATGACAAGGACGGCAACCAGACAGCATGTGACCCGGCAAGCCATGTATCCATGAATATGTGGGGCTTTACACCGGATTTCTTAGACGAACTTGAAAGCGGTTTCCGCACATTCTTATCAGAGCAAAAGGAAGGCGATATTAAGAGCGAATATCTGCTTCCTACGATTGTAGACCAGTTAATTAAGTCCGGCAGAGCCAATGTATCTGTTCTTGAAACAACAGATAAGTGGTTTGGTGTTACATATAAGGAAGATAAGCCGGTTGTAGTAGAGTCTATTAAGAAACTGATTGCAGAAGGAAAGTATCCTGAAAAACTGTACAAATAATAAGGAGTAAGGGCAAATGAAAAAGTTTGCAAGATGTGTTCTCATATTAATATTTGTCATCATTGTCAGCGGTGTCTGCGGTTATTTTTACGAAGACAAGACATTGACAACGATGTATACCTCAACAACACAGCTTTATGTAGTACCGGGAGAGGAAAATGAAGCAACTGTCAGAGCAGTAAATGGCGGACTCAAAGATGATTTTATCATTGTTTTTAAGAGCAATGTTGTTATTCAGGAAGCGCAAAGAATTGCAGGAACATCAGAAGATATTGCATCATATCTTACGGTGTCTTCACCGGCAAACAGTAATATCGTTGAGATTACCTGTACCAATCCGGACCAGAATACGGCAAAACAGTATGTGGATGCGGTTGCAAAGACTGCATTAAAGACAACCAGCATTATTCCGGTAAAGTCCATTCAGATTTTATCAGAAGGAACCTCTACGAATACACCGGTGAAGCCGGATTTATACCGTAATACGCTGATGATTGCAGGCGCGTGCGGAGCAGTCTGTGCAGTGCTTGAAATCATTATTGTCCTGATACTGTGTGCATTTAAAAAGCCGGAAGACCATTCAGATGATGAATTTGAATATGAAAAATATTACGGCAAATATGCAGCCTTGCGTGCACCGCAGCCACAGCAGTTTATTGATGATAAAAAGCATGAGGAAGAAAAGCGGGAAGATGACAATGTAAAACAAAGCCATGAGCCGCAGCCACAGAAAAAACATTCTGAACCGCAGGAAATGAAAGACATTTTAGAAGATTTTGACGAAGATTATGCGGAAGAAGATGAAGATGTGTTTGCCGATGATGCTTTAGAAGACGAAGATGAACCGGAAGAAGCGAAGGCATTACAGGAAGCGGCAATTACGCAGGAAGAAGCCGGACAGGAACAGGATTCACAGATGAAAGTTTCACAGCAGGAAGAAAAACAGGAAGCGGCAGAAACGTCAGAGGACACTCATCCGGATACAGAGGAAGATGTATTTGCAGATGCCACATCTGATGATGATGAAACTGATGATGAATTTGACGGTGATATCTTGGAAGGCGATGTCGTAGAAGATAATGACTCAGACGATGATGTTATACAGGAAGACGTTGTAGAAGAAGATATCGTGGAAGATGTTTCAGACGAAGCTGCTGCAGCAGAAACCGGAACGGATAAAGCGAAGGTGGCGGAAGTACCGGAAGAAACCGCAATTGATATATACCGCGTGGGACAGCAGTCCAGCAGCCGGGTAATTGCAAGAATTCAAAAGTAAAGGCAGGTTTTGTAAGTGTTTAGTGTTAATATTGATAAATTAATAAAAATGACACCGCTGGAAGCAGAAAGCTATGCAAAAGCTGCGGATTCACTGGAAAATCTGCTTGCAGATAAAGGAAATATGCTGGCGGTTGTCGGCAGCGGCATGAGTTCTTTTAAACTTGCAGCGGCATTTATGGAAAAAGAAAAACGTGTATTATTTGCCGATGCAGATTTTAGTCAGGAAGTTTTTTTGGGAAAATATAAGCTTGGCAAAAATTTAAAAGGCATTTTTGATTATACACAGGGTGAGGGTACTGCCAAAGATATCATCTGTGTAACAAACCGTGAAAAACTGGATGTTGTGTTTACGGGAAATGTTGAAAACCTGCGTTTTGACGGCACAGCTTTAAAGACGGTGCTTGAAGAATACGCAAAGGAGTATGATCTTGTAGTTGTGCAGTCTGATGAACAGGGCAGAACGGCCGGTGTATGCGATGCAGCCGTTCTGATACTGGAGGAGTCACAGTACAGTGAACTGACTGCCGAAACAAGAATAGCAGAACTTGACAAAAACGGATGTACAGTGTTAGGTGTGATTATTGATGAATGATAAAATTGAGCAGTTTGTAAAATGGGTGGAAGAATCGGATAATATTGTATTTTTTGGTGGCGCGGGCGTGTCCACAGAAAGTGGAATCCCGGATTTTCGGAGCGTGGACGGTCTGTATCATCAGAAATATGACTATCCGCCGGAAACCATTTTAAGTCATTCTTTTTATATGAGGAAACCGGAAGAATTTTTCCGCTTCTATAAAAATAAGATGCTTTTTCCAAAGGCAGAGCCTTCCACAACGCATAAAAAGCTGGCACAGCTGGAAGCAGACGGAAAGTTAAAAGGCATTGTGACACAGAATATCGATGGTCTGCACCAGAAAGCGGGCAGCAGTCATGTCATCGAACTGCACGGTTCGGTACTGCGCAATTACTGTGAGCGGTGTCATCAGTTTTATGGACTGGATGCCATTTTACAAAGTGAAGGAGTTCCGAAGTGCAGCTGCGGCGGAAGAATCAAACCGGATGTCGTATTATATGAAGAAGGACTTGATGAAGAAAACATTGAAGAGGCAGTCCGTTTAATCCGGGAAGCCGACATACTCATTGTAGGCGGCACTTCGCTGGGGGTTTATCCGGCAGCCGGGTTGATTGATTATTACCGCGGACATAAACTGGTACTTATCAATAAATCCGAAACACCGTATGATAACCGGGCAGACTTGCTGATTCATGATGCCTTAGGTGAGGTATTTTCAAAAATTGGATAAACAGGAGTGCATATGGAATATCAGGTTGGAGATATTGTACAACTTAAGAAAAAACACCCCTGCGGAAGCAGTGAATGGGAAATTTTACGTGTAGGGGCAGATTTTAAGCTGAAATGCTGCGGCTGCGCTCATGAAATAATGGTCAGACGCTCGCTTGTAGAAAAGAATACAAAAAATTTAAAAAAGGCTTGAAATTGTTTTAGATATATGATAAAATCGTATCTTGTGATATATATTCCTTGTTCCTCTCTGATAGAGGGACCAACAAGACCAGAAGGAGGTGCGACGTAGAATGAATAAGTATGAATTAGCATTAGTTGTTAGCGCAAACGTCGATGAGGAAGTAAGAAATGCCACAGTTGAACAGGTGAAAGAATTAATCACTCGTTTCGGCGGTACAATTACTGACCCAGGTACATGCGAAAAGAAGAAGCTTGCATACGAAATCCAGAAGATGAGCGAAGGCTTCTACTGCTTTATTAAGTTTGATGCAGATGCAGCTTGCCCTGCTGAAGTAGAAAGCAGAATTCGTATCATGGAAAATGTAATCAGATTCTTAATCGTAAAAGACGGAGAATAATTGATTTTGATGTTTGGCTTACAACTCTTTGAATAGAAGAGGAGATTAAGTATGAACAAAGTGATATTAATGGGAAGACTGACCAGAGAACCGGATGTTCGTTATTCACAGAACTCTGACGGCTCTATGGCAGTTGCAAGATATACATTAGCTGTAGACAGAAGACGTGCTAGAACCAATAGCGACGGCGCTGAGCAGACTGCTGATTTTATCAGCTGTGTTGCATTTGGCAGACAGGGTGAATTTGCTGAAAAGTATCTTCATCAGGGAACCAAGATTGCCATTACCGGCAGAATCCAGACAGGAAGCTATACGAATAAGGACGGACAGAGAGTTTACACGACTGATGTAGTTGTTGAAGAACAGGAATTTGCAGAGAGTAAATCTTCAGCAGCAGCAAATAGTGGTGCTGCCTATACACCATCAAGACCGGAACCAAGTGCGGCAGCCGGAGATGGATTTATGAATATTCCTGATGGAGTGGAAGACGAAGGTTTACCTTTTAACTAAAACAGGAGGTAAATGAAATGCCAGAAAAGAAGTCTGAAAGACCAGAAGGTCAGATGAGAAGAAGACCAATGCGCAGAAGAAAGAAAGTATGTGCATTTTGTGCAGATGCCAACAAGGCTCTGGATTATAAAGATGTTGCTTTATTAAAGAAGTATGTTTCTGAAAGAGGAAAAATCCTTCCAAGAAGAATCACAGGAAACTGTGCAAAGCATCAGAGAGCTCTTACAGTAGCTGTTAAGAGAGCAAGACACGTAGCATTAATGCCATACAGCATTGATTAATTAGTGGATTGAAAAGCCATGATATCGAAAGGTATCATGGCTTTTTTGTTTACTTTAAATACGAGAAATGATATAATAGTATCACTTTAGGGTTATTGGAGAAGTTGCGATGTTTAATAAAAATGACGGAACCAAAGCGTTTAAACCGGTTGGCAGACTGCGGGTATTTTTTGCGCTGCCGTTTTATATTGCTGTCCTGCTGATTGTGTTAAATATAGTTTTATATTTTATTGACTTTCCGGCGGCAACAGTCATGTCTGTATTTATGGTATTTTATATTGCCATTTATTTATATATGCAGCTGGCATTAAAACCGGGCATTATGCACGATATTATCGCTTTTTCATCGAATTATTCACAGGTGCAGCGGCAGCTTTTATATGAGCTGAGTGTGCCATACTGCCTGTTAGATACCAATGGCAGAGTGATGTGGCTGAATAAGGCAATGTGTGCCTGCATTAATAAGAAGAAAGATTTCAAGAAAAACATATCAACGCTTTTTCCTGAAATTACTGCCAACATCTTCCCGACAGGAGAAGAGCCGAAGGAAGTACGCATTACGTATGAAGAGCGGGATTACTGTGTGGAAATGAAGCGGATTAGCGCCGATATGCTGTTACAGGATGTCGGACTGGTGGAAAGTGACGATAAAGACTCGTTTATTGCACTGTATATGTTTGATGAAACCGATGTCAATATGTATCTTCAAAAGTTAAATGACGAACAGTTTGTTGCAGGGCTGATTTATATTGACAATTATGAAGAAGCCTTAGAGAGTATTGATGATGTGCGCCGTTCGTTATTTATCGGTCTGATTGACAAGCGTGTCAACAAGTATTTTGCAACCGGAGCGGCAGTTGTGCGGAAACTGGAAAAGGATAAGTATCTGGCAGTTTTCCGGTATAAATATTTAGAAAAGCTGCTGGCGGATAAATTCAGCATTTTAGAGGATATTAAAAGTGTAAAAATCGGCAATGAGATGACACTGACTTTAAGTATCGGTATTGGAACGGGTGCAGACAATTATGCGGGAAATTATGATCTGGCAAAAGCCGCAATGGATCTGGCACTGGGACGCGGCGGCGATCAGGCAGTGGTCAAAAAGGGCGACAAAATTTTATATTACGGTGGTAAGAGCCAGCAGATGGAGAAAAATACCCGTGTAAAGGTGCGTGTAAAAGCTCATGCGTTAAGACAGATTTTAGATACAACGGACAATGTGCTTGTTATGGGACATAAGCTGGCGGATATTGATTCCTTTGGTTCGGCAATCGGTATTTATACCATCTGCCGCAAGCTCGGCAAAAATGTGCATATCGTCATCAACGAGGTTACAAGCAGTGTCAAACCGTTTATGAAACGTTTTATTGGCAAGGACGAATATCCGGAAGATTTATTCCTTTTAAAAGAGGAAGCACCGGAGTATGTGGATGCGGCAACGGTGGTAATTGTGGTCGATGTCAATAAGCCGCAGCTTACGGAATGCCCGGAACTGCTTGATAAATGTAAAACCATCGTTGTATTTGACCATCACAGACAGTCCAGTGACCAGATTACGGGAGCGGTGCTGTCTTATGTAGACCCGTATGCCTCTTCCGCTTCTGAAATGATTACGGAAATGATTCAGTATGTGGACGATAACATTAAGATTAAGGCATTTGAAGCTGATGCATTGTATGCCGGTATCAATATTGATACGGATGGTTTTAATAGCAAGTCAGGACCAAGAACATTTGAAGCGGCAGCATTTTTAAGACGGCATGGTGCGGATGTGACGCGTGTGCGTAAAATGCTCCGCAATGATATGGACGAGTATAAGGCGGTCGCACATGCGGTCAGCAGAGCGGAAGTATACCGTGATGCATTTGCAATTGCAATCTTTAATGGCGAAGGACTGGAAAGCCCGACAATCGGTGGTGCAAAAGCGGCAAACCAGCTTTTGGATATTTCGGGAATTAAAGCCTCATTTGTCATTACAGAATATAATGAAAAAATTTATATCAGTGCAAGGTCTATTGATGAGGTCAATGTCCAGCTTGTCATGGAAAAATTAGGCGGCGGCGGGCATATGAGCATTGCCGGAGCACAGCTGACAGGCTGTACCGTTAAAGAGGCGGTCGACACCATCAAAGAAACACTGGATAATATGCTTGCGGAAGGAGAAATATAGAAATGGAAGTTATTTTATTAGAAGATGTAAAGTCATTGGGTAAAAAAGGTCAGATTGTAAAGATTAATGATGGCTATGCAAGAAATTTTGTACTGCCAAAGAAGTTAGGTTTAGAGGCAACACCAAAGAATTTAAACGATTTAAAATTGCAGAAAGCAAGAGAAGCCAAAGAAGCAGCAGAAGAATTACAGGCAGCAAAGGAGCTGGCAGTAAAGGTAGAAGAAAAGCCGGTACGTCTGACCATGAAGACCGGTGAAGGCGGAAAGACATTTGGTACAATTTCTACAAAGGAAGTTGCTGCCGCTGCAAAAGAGCAGCTGGGTCTTGATATTGATAAGAAGAAAATGAAGCTGGACGAGCCGATTAAGACACTGGGTAATCATATTATTACTGTAAAGCTTCACAAAGATGTTACAGCAAAACTCACTGTTTCAGTAGGGGAAAGTAAATAATGGACGATATTGCAATCACCAGAATTATGCCAAACAGTCTGGAGGCGGAGCAGTCTGTGATTGGTTCAATGTTAATGGACAAGCAGGCGATTATCAGTGCCGGCGAAATTCTTTCGGCAGACGACTTTTATCACAGACAGTATGGAATTATGTTTCAGGCCATGGTTGATATGAACAATGCGGCAAAACCGGTGGATATTGTTACCTTGCAGGAAGCACTCAAGGAAAAGGATGTACCGCCTGAGGTTTACAGTCTTGAATTTATCAGGGAACTGTTGGCAGCCGTGCCGACATCTGCCAATATCCGGCATTATGCGACGATTGTAAAGGATAAGGCGATTTTAAGAAACATTATCCGGGTCAATGACAGTATTGCAACAGCGTGTTACGAGGGTAAGGAAAGTACAGAAGATATTCTTGCCGATACGGAGAAACGTATCTTTGAACTCGTAAAAAATAAAGGCGGGCATGAATATATGCCGATTGATAAAGTTGTATTGGAAGCACTGGATAAGATTTCCATAGCTGCCAAAAACAGAGGTGCAGTTACCGGTGTGCCGACCGGATTTAAAGATCTGGACACGTATTTATCAGGCTTACAGCCGTCGGATTTTGTACTGGTTGCGGCGCGTCCGTCTATGGGTAAGACAGCATTTGTCTTAAATGTGGCGGAAAATGTGGCGATTAAGCAGGGCATTACAACAGCCGTATTCAGTCTGGAAATGTCCAATGTACAGCTTGTTAACCGTATGCTCAGTCTGGAATCGACCGTTGATGCGGATAAAATCCGTAAAGGCCGTCTGGATTCCAATGACTGGGGTAAGCTCATTGAAGGCGCCGACAGCATTGCAAAATCGCAGCTGATTATTGACGATACGCCGGGTATTTCGATTGCGGAGCTGCGCTCAAAGTGTAGAAAGTACAAAATGGAAAATAATCTCGGACTGGTAATTATCGATTACTTACAGTTAATGAGCGGAAACGGAAAGACGGATTCTAGACAGCAGGAAATTTCGGATATTTCCCGTTCATTAAAGGCACTTGCAAGAGAACTCGATGTGCCGGTGGTAACGCTTTCACAGCTTAGCCGTGCGGTAGAACAAAGACCCGACCATCGTCCGATGCTTTCGGATCTGCGTGAATCGGGTGCAATTGAGCAGGATGCCGACGTTGTTATGTTTTTATACCGTGATGATTATTACAATAAGGATACAGACATTAAAGGCATTGCGGAAATTATTATTGCAAAACAGAGAAACGGTCCGATTGGTACGGTAAAAATGGCGTGGATACCGGAACAGACCCGTTTTGCGGATTTACTCACAAAAGAACAGATTCCACACTGATGAAAGAAATATTTTTAATATCAAAAAAGAACCGGAAACAAGGAATATCCTTTATTTCCGGTTCTTTTTTTGTGTCTTGAAACACGTTTAATGAATAGTTGTATGTAGTCTACTGTGGGTTTGGAGCGCCTACAGGACAGACACCGGCACAAGCGCCGCAGTCTACACATACATCAGCATTGATTTCCATATGAGAAGCGCCTTCAGAGATAGCTTCTACAGGACATCCAGCTGCACAAGCACCACAATTGATGCAGTCATCGTTAATTACATATGCCATGATTCAATCCTCCTTAGATTTTGTTAGTTCATTATACGATATTTACAGTTAAAATTCAACTATCGGATAATAGTTTCTTTGTTAAGAGTATAAAAAAATGCAACATCTTTATAAAAAATGGTGCGTTTGCGGAAAGCAATTTGTTTCTGAACGAAACAAATTGACATAATGATAAAAACAAGGAGGTAAAAACCTCTGCTCCTGCTTAGGACAGTCGCATTTTTCCTTCGGAAAAACAAGGAGGTTTGTATGGTAAAGCTTACGTTAAGACCGGGTGAGTTTATTGATATCGGTGAAAATGTCCGTGTGATTTTTTCGGGTGGTTCGGCAAATAACATTCATTTGCTGGTAGATGCACCGAGAGAAATCAATATTGCAAGAAGTTCAGCCGGGAAGAAAAAAGACACGACAGAACCGGGTGCAGGCAGATACTACAAGGAAAGTGGTATTTCTGATGAAGCACAGAAAGAGATTGTAAGTATTCTGATGCGTGAAAAACGTAAAAATGCAGCCAGACACACACAGGAAGAAGCGTAAAACGCAGCAATACAGGAATACACAATAACAGCGGTAATATGCGGGTGAACCTAGGCGCCTGCTTATTATATAAATCAAAGGGAACGGATTTCCCGGAAAAAACATTTTTACACACATGGAGGTAAACAAATATGGTAGTACAGCACAATATTACAGCGATGAACGCAAACAGAATGTTAGGTGTTACAACAAGTGGACAGTCTAAGTCAACAGAGAAGTTATCAAGTGGTTACAGAATCAACCGTGCTGCAGATGATGCCGCAGGTCTTTCAATTTCTGAAAAGATGAGAAAGCAGATCCGTGGTCTTTCACAGGCTTCTACCAATGCACAGGGAACTGTAACTCCTTTAACAGATACTACAACAGCAGAGAATTTAGCAAACTATTTTGATGCTAAAACAGGTGTATATAAGGGTGGTTTATATTTAAGACTTACCGCAGATAATGCAAATGGTGCTAATGGAACAAAAGGTGATTTGAAGGAGATTGGTGCTGAACGGATTAATAAATTTGTTGATGTTACTGTTACAGAAAAGACAACAACAACAGGTGCATTAAGTTTAAATCTTCATGTAGGTGCAGATTCTACAGATAATAATAAGATTAAGCTTGAAATTGAATCTATGAGTTCAAAGTCTTTCGGAGTTAAAGCAGCTGGAAGCAGAATATGCTTCAATCAGGGAACGGCTTGAAATCGCCTGCCAGATGGG
>OHCU01000680.1_pt1 | contig 11956 bp, 11 predicted proteins | sample 1566861 | NCBI WGS metagenome assembly OHCU01 (sample SAMEA3879521, study PRJEB24766) | human gut metagenome | biome: human-associated habitat; feature: feces | place: USA | collected 1985/1987
CCCGACTTGGACGCAACCACATCGAAACCGGAACGTATATGGAAATCTTCTTTCCGGAGCACGGTGTCCGCTATATTGCAATCAACGATGGTTACGATTCCAACGAGCAATCCCAGATGGATATTGCTCCGTTCCGAAACATCATCAATGAAATGTACGCCAAGGATACTTCCCGCAAAATCAAGAGTGCCCTTCGGACACGCAAGAAAAGTGGAAAGTATGTCTCCAGTGGCGCACCGTTTGGCTATCAGAAAGACCCTGCCGACCACAACCACCTTGTGATCGACCCGAATACTGCCCCCGTTGTTGAATATCTCTATTCATTGGCAGAGGAAGGTCTGGGGCTTCACCGCATCGCCAAGCGGCTTCACGATGAGAAAATCCTGAAGCCGTGCTACTACAAGAAAGAGATGTTCGACCGCTTTGTCGATGATGAAAAGATGTATGATTGGGATTCTGCCTATGTCAGTCAGATCCTGCACAGCCCGGTCTACGCCGGACACATCATCTATGAAGCAAAACCCACTGTGTCGATGAAATCCAAGAAGCGGCGTTATATTCCTCTTACAGAACGTGCCATCGTCCCGAACACGCATGAAGCAATCATCCCGCAAGAACGTTGGGAGAACGTACAACGAATCCTTTACAGCCGTGCTGCTTGTTTTGCGTGTGATAAAACGGAATATGAGAACATCTTCAAAGGAATCGTTCGCTGTGCAGACTGTGGCAGAACAATGTTGGTCAAGGTTGAATCCCGCCGCAAGCGTGACAACATTCTGGATCAGACATTTTATTGTTGCAGTACCTACCGGAAGTATGGTGCGAAATCCTGCGACGCTCACAATTTGGAAGCCCGTGTTTTGCATGAAGCTGTTCTTGCGGACATTCAGGCGCACGCAAAGGCCGCTGTGGGCAACCGAGAAGCCCTTGTGAAAAAGATTGCAGACCAGATGCACCTTCGGGTATCTTCTGACCGAGCGCAGCACAAGCGGGATTTGAAGCAGTGTAAAGCAAGAATCGCAGAAATCGAAGATTTGTATGCAAAACTTTATGAGGATGTGTCAAAGGGACTTCTCCCGGAGAAACGTTTTCAAATGCTTGCAGAGCGCTATGACAAAGAACAGGCTGAACTGACCGAAAAAATCGAACAGTACGAACAGGAAGGTCGTACTGAACACGATCAGCTGGACAAGATTCAGGATTTTATTGATGAAGTCAGCAAGTACGCTGGTATCACCGAACTGAACTATAAGATTCTGCATCAGCTGATTGACAAGATTCTGGTATCCAGAGCGGAAAAGGTCGATGGCGAATACGTCCAGAAAATCCAGATTTTCTACCGCTTTATCGGCCCATTGGATGCCATCGAGTAACAATGTCAGAAAAGTCACCTCCGAGAACTATCCAACAGACGCAGGACGCGAAGGAGAACTGATTTTCCGGTTGGTCTACCAACAGGCGCAGTGCAAAAAGCCCTTTTCGCGGCTCTGGCTTTCCAGTATGGAGGAAAACGCCATCCGAGAGGGGGTCGCCCATCTCAAACCGTCAACTGAATACGATGCGCTGTACAACGCAGCACTCTGCCGGGAACGTGCCGACTGGCTGGTCGGCATCAACGCTTCCCGGCTTTTTTCGTGCCTGTACGGTCAACCGCTGGCGGTGGGGCGTGTTATGACCCCGGTGCTTGCCATGACGGTGGTGCGGGAAGCTGCCATTGCCGCCTTTGTGCCGGAGAAATTCTACACGGTTGCCCTGACCCTTGCGGACGGCGGCACCGCATCCAGCAAGCGGTTTGCCCAGAAAGCGGATGCCGAACTGCTGCTTTCCAAATGCCGAAAGGAGGGGCGTGTCACGGTACAGAAGATGGAACGCAAGGAGAAATCCGAAAGCCCGCCGCAGCTCTATGACCTTACCGCATTGCAGCGGGATGCAAACCGTCTGTTGGGATTTACGGCGCAGCAGACCTTGGATTATGCCCAAAGTCTTTACGAAAAAAGGTTCCTCACCTACCCCCGCACAGACAGCCGCTTTTTGACGGAGGATATGGCGGCATCCCTGCCGGGGCTGGTGACAGATACGGGCAAAGCGTTTGCTGTGGAAGAGCCGTTTCCCATCCATGTGCAGCAGGTCATTAACGGCAGCAAGGTCACCGACCACCATGCGCTGCTGCCCACGAAAAGCATGGCAAACGCAGATCTTGCCGCCCTCCCTGCCGGGGAGCGGAATGTCCTGCGGCTGATTGCTACACGGCTGCTCTGCGCTGTGGGCGAACCGCACTGCTATGCAGAAACTACGCTCACCACCATCTGCGCCGGGGATGAATTTACCGCCAAGGGCAAGGAGGTTCTGGAGGAAGGCTGGAAAGCGGTGGAACACAAGGTGCTGGCAGACATCCTGAACCGGAAACAGGAACTCACCGCCCTGCCCAATGCAGCGGAAAACGAGTGCGGCATCCTCAATGCCGAGCTGAAAGAGGGCCAGACCTCCCCGCCGAAGCACTTTACCGAGGATACCCTGCTGCACGCTATGGAAACCGCCAGTGCAGACAGTATGCCGGAGGGGGTTGAGCGTCAGGGCATCGGCACTCCTGCCACCAGAGCCGCTACCATCGAAAAGTTGGTGCAAAAGGGCTTTCTGGAACGGAAAGGCACCAAGAAAACCAAGGTGCTGCTGCCCACCGACAAGGGCAAAGCCCTCATCACCGTGATGCCCGAAGAAATCCAATCCCCGGAAATGACCGCCGATTGGGAAACAAAGCTGCTACAAATCGAGCGTGGCGAAATGGAGCCAGAAACTTTTATGACTGAAATCAAGGAAATGATTTCCTCGCTGGTAAAAACCACCGAGGCTGCGAAAGGAGCGAATGCGCTTATGAAAAACAAAATTATTGGTGTCTGCCCGAACTGCGGCAAGCCTGTCGTGGAGCGTGAAAAAGGCTGGTTCTGCGAGAACCGGGAGTGCCGTTTCGTGCTGTGGAAGGACAATGCGTTCTTCAAGCGTCTGGGCAAGCGGCTGAACGCTCATGTGGCGGACAAACTGCTGCGGGATGGTCGTATCCGTCTGAAGGACTGCCGCAGTGCCAAGGGCAAGACCTACAACGCCACCGTGCTGCTGTCCTGTGAAGCCGATGGCCGCAGCAAGTTTTCTCTGGAATTTGAGGGTGGCTGCTGATGGAGCAGAAAATGGAAGCCCTCTATCTCATCAACGGGGACAGGTTTTTGCATTTGCGTAAAAATGGTGCCGGGGTCGGTTTTGCCACCTACGACTGCGCGAACGGTGCGCCGCTGGAAAGCGGTCAGATTTCCAAGCAAAATATGCCGCCGGATGGTCGCAACGCCATTCCTGCCGCCCGGAACTGGTATCTGTTTGAGCTTTCCAGTGATGACCGTAAGGCCATCCAACAGGAAAGCGTAAAGATCCTCGAAAACATCCCGCAGGCGGGCATCGGCAGGCGGCGCATCTGGGAGCCGGAAACGCTGCCGAAGGATATTCGTCTCATCAACAGCCACTATGATGACCTCTATCGCATTCCAGATGGCGGCGTGATTCAGGTGGATTACCCGGATGGGCGCAGTTTTACGGCACGGCTGGAGCATCTGGATGATTATCACTTTGACATGGGCGGTCTGGGCAATGTGTTCCACATCTGCCAGTTTGCCGAGGTCATGGAACGGAACCATGCCGACTTCTACCCGGAAATTCAGACACAAGACGAGCAGGCTGCATGGGAACTGGGCGGCAAAGGCTATCTTGCCATCCAGTCCTGTGAGGATGGATGGGACTACACCCTCTACCACAGCGATTATTCTGTGATGGACGGCGGGCAACTGGGTGCCCCGGAACTGACCATTCAGGAAGCCCGTGAGCAGATTCTTGAAGCACACCACATGGAAAAGGGGCGACGGCTGTTGCAGGACTACGATGCCGTCATGGACAAAGTTGCGGAAGCCGAGGAACTGAGTGCAGACCATCGCCCTTCCACACTGGAAAAGCTGGCAGAACTGGCAAGTGATACGTCTGCGCCAAAATCCTCTGCACGTTCTGCACCGGAACTGTGAGGTGGACGATGCAGCAAAAATGGAACCAGAATTTTGACGGTGAACCCATGACGGACATCCCGCAGAAGTTTCTGAACGCAGGATGCGATGTTTATATGGTGATGCAGCTGCGGCATGACGAGAAAATCTTCGATGAAAGATTTGCTTCTATGCGGGAGTTGAATCGTCGAGGCAAAACGCCCGACCCGGAGCATTACGAGATCACCTACTATGCTGATCTGCCCGCCATGTGGCAGGATGTGCCGAACAACGAGATTTTGGAAGAACTATTTCAGATGTTCAACCTCTCCCGTCCGCAGGATTTTGAGGGACACAGCCTGTCGGTCAGCGATGTGATCGCGCTTAAACGCAATGGCGAGGTGTCTGTGCATTATGTGGACAGCATCGGCTTCAAGGAACTGCCGGGGTTTCTGGATACAAAGCCGGAACGTCCTTCGGTGCTGATGAATCTCAAGGAAAAGTGCGATGCCCCGGAGTGCAATCCCACCGTCTGCCGGAAAGCGAGGGCTGAACATGAACTTTAACCATGAGGAACTGATGCTGATGATGCTCTACAACACCGGCACCCGGCTGGGGCTCGTCCACGAACTGCGGCTCATGCAGTGCTACCTGATGCCGGATGAAACCGCCCTGCGGGAACTGTCGGAGGGCGTTATCGAGAAGCTGAAACTGCTGACCGATGCAGAGTTTGCCGAACTGGAATTTCCCCCGGACTGACTTTCGCCGCCTGCGGGCGGCTTACATATACCCCTTTTATATCATCCGGCAATGTGATATACTCAACTCGACGATTACGTTTTAAAATATCATTTGTATTGTAGAAGAAGGATAATATCGTATGCCTGAGAAAGTAGAATCACTGCTTACGGAAATGGAATATTACTGCCGTGAGAGACAACCCGCAGGAGCACTATTGCTCACCGGTGAGTGGGGCGGCGGTAAAACATATTTTGTTGTTAATAGGTTGCAGCCACGCCTTAAGGATAGTCACATTTTCATTCGCATTAGCCTTTTTGGAATAAGGAGTACAACCGAACTTCAGACTTCTATAAAAAAGAAATGGCTTGAAGCTATTGCTGATTATATGGCAAAGAGTAAAATCGATGTAGGCATTGCATCTAAAGCGTTTACTGCATTGAAACCCTTTGCAAAAGCGTGCATGGATACGCTTATTGATGCGTCCATACCAGAAGGAAAACAAGGTATCGCAAAAAGTCTTTTTTCAATAAGTGCAGATCAATTGATTACCATCACTAATGAAATCAATGGTAAGACTATCGTTTTAGTGTTCGACGATTTAGAGCGTGCCCTGATTCCAGTCAGAGAACTTCTAGGGTGTATCAATGAATACGTGGAAAATCAACATTTTAATACTATTATCATAGCAAATGAAGACACAATCAAAAAAAGAGCAGATACGGCTAAAAAGGATTCTACAGTGCTTAGCTACAGTGAAATCAAGGAAAAAGTCGTAGAACGTCAACTTGAATTTCAGAATTCTCCATCAGAAATAGTCTCTGCATTGATTGAAAGAGAGTCAGAGAATGTTGCATATCATTCTTTTTTGATTCCACTAAAAGATGCACTTGTTCGGCTTTTTGAAGGTGATGAGAAAAAAAGCAAACGCCCACATAACATTCGAAGTTTAAAAGTCGCCATCAGAGATTTCAAGAGAGTATACGATAAGTTGATTGAATGTGGAATCGAGCCGGGAACTGAACCGCGATGGCTGTATTCTTTTGTTACATATACAATGGTATATAAGACCGGCTTGCTAGCTCAAGGCGAGGGACTGTGGAATCCGTCTGACTCGTCAAAGGTTAAAGATATATATCCGGGATTTTATAATAGCGATTTTTTATTTCCTAGCGTAAGGGACTGGATATGCACCGGCTGTTGGAACGAAGAACAATTAAAATCTGACTGTGCGCTGTATCTCGAAAAGAAAAAAGTTACCAGCCCATATGATAAGGTTAGATTATATAATGTTTTTCAGATTGATGACAGAGCAATTGAAGAAGGTTGGCCAAATGTAGCAGTAGCAGCGTATTCAGGAAGTCTTTCTTTGAATGATTACGTTAACTTTATTGGGAATTATGAATGGATGATTTCTAACAAATATCCTGTTGCTCCCATGAAATGGGACGACCTACAAGCAGGAATAAAGAAAAAAATTGCGCTATCGCAAGAGCAGAAAGAATCTTTTAGGCAAGTTCAAATTTGGTCAATGGAACAAATAAAGCGGTGCAGTCCTGAAGCCCAAACATCGCTGACTCTAATCAAAGAATTTTTTGACTCTCCACGATTCTTATATGCTAATAATGAGTATGCTTATATATCAGCAATGAAAACGGATTGCTTTATCGCATTACAAATTGTCGAGGAAAAAATCATAGCTGTTTTTACGGATGAGATGGCTGAAGTAACCGTTGAAGCATTCAAATCCCTTTCTAACATGGAAAAAAGCGATTTTCAGAATCAATTTAAAAAACTGTGGCTTAACGCTTTTAATTTCTCGGACTTTGATATAGCCACTTCTGTTCAAGGCTTTGAAAACATGAAGAAGTCGCTTGAGATATACCTTAGTCAATGTGAAAAAGAACGCAATCTCATGGCAGCAATTCTTACAGGGAAATTGGCGCAAGATATTGAGCCCCTCTTGGAAAATCTAATAAGGAAAGAGGCAAAAGGACGGTAGCTCACTCTACCAAAAGATGGCAATTTCATAATAATGCGGGCAACCCCAAAACGGTTGCCCGCTCTTTTTATACCCTGAAATCCGAAAAAAGGAGGAACGCTATGCCAAGCAAAACCGAAGAATATCTCGCCCTTGCCCAGCGCACGGCGAAGGGTCTGACCCGGTACTGGGAAAGCTGGACGGACTATTTGACCACTGCATCCCGGCTGTACAAGTACCCCTTTGCAGACCAGCTGATGATCTACGCCCAGCGCCCGGATGCCACCGCCTGCGCCGACTTCGACATCTGGAACAACCGGATGAACCGCTATGTGCGCCGAGGTGCCAAGGGCATCGCCCTGCTGGATGAATCCAGCGGATTCCCCCGGCTGCACTACGTTTCGCTTCTGGATGCGCCTGTCCCGGAACAGATGAAGCATGCTTCTCTGGCAGAAGCCTCTTCCTACCTCATGCAAGTCCTCAACGACCCAGAGAGCATCACCGGGTAAAAAGCGTCCCGCCGGGATGCGCAGCCTACATTGAAAAATGCAGAACAAAGGGGTTTGGGGCACTTTCCAACAAGCATTTTGCAACGCAAAAAGTGTTTTTGTATAGATGAAAACATTACTTGCTGGCACTGCGTACCGTAAAACTCCCGTTTCAATCTTCACGAGCGATTTCTCCGACATCAGATTCCATCGGTGCCGCACTTTGGTTTTCTGCTCTTTTCCTATACTGCGCTGGACTGATGCCATACTCCTTTTTGAACACCCGGCTAAAATAAAGCTGGTTATCGTACCCCACGATCTCAGCGATTTCACCGACACTGTAGTCGGTATTTTCCAACAAGCTCTGTGCGTTGACCATCCGCAAGGAGAGAAGGTACTGCGCCGGACTCATCTTCATGTGCTGTTTGAAATTACGAATGAACCAGTTCGTGCTGATATGCAGCGATTCGGCATACTGCGCCACGCTGATCTTCGTATTGTAGTTTTCGTTAAAATAAGAAACCGCTATCTCGATCTCTTCGGGGATCGTCACGGTATAGTTTTCGCCGTTCTGCTGCTGGCGGCTGACAAGCAGCAGAATGTTGTTGAACGACGAAGCGATGTAATCTTCATACCCGTATTCGCATTGCTGAAGTTCCCGAATGATTTTTCGGAACGACATCTTATATTCCGGCAGGGTTCCACTGTAAAAGACGTGCTGATTCAAAGAGATGCCATGGTACTCCAGAATGTTCTTAACGTCATAGCCAGTAAAATGAATCCAGAACACCTCCGGGTGATCTTCAACATAGTAAACGTACTTTTGAACCTCTTTGGGCTTGTAAAGAACCATGTGGCCGGAGTCAACGATTTCCTCGATTCCATTAAACCAGAAATGCGCCTTGCCCGATGCCACATATAAGATCTGATAGTCTCTGCGGCCCTTCTTCCAGTATGTCGGCAGCATGGGACGCTTTTTCAGGCGGTAGGTGCCGCAGCTTCCTACCACCAACGGTTTTGTGTAATCCTTGAAATCAAGACGAGAGTTGTTTAAGTAGCCAGAGTTGAAATACATCTCAATACCACCTTCTTTCTTAAAGACTTCGCCGGAATCGGAATGCGTTCTGTTTGATTTTCACAAACTGTGTGATTTTGTGCATACTTTGTTCCATTTTTTCAATATGATTTTGTCAATATAAATTTTATAATACTTTCAGACAAAACGCAAGAGAATTTGACATCTTGCCGAAAAAGCGTAAGCCTTGTAAAATCGAAGTAAATGAGGAGAATCGGAAAATGACGGAGAAACGCTATTTGAAATGGTACAACAAAGTCGGCTATGGTTCAGGTGATATTGCAGGCAACGTGGTATACGCATTCCTGTCATCCTTTGTAATGATCTATCTGACCAACACGGTTGGTTTGAACCCCGGCATTGTCGGCACCCTGATCGCAGTCTCCAAGCTGCTGGATGGTGTAACGGACATCTTCTTTGGCTCTTTGATCGACAAAACGCACTCTAAGATGGGTAAGGCTCGTCCGTGGATGCTGTACGGCTACATCGGCTGCGCCATCACGCTGGTGGCTATTTTTGCAATTCCCGCGAATCTCGGTCAGTTTGCACAGTACGCATGGTTCCTGATTGCGTACACGCTGCTGAACGCCGTGTTCTACACCGCCAACAACATCGCTTATTCTGCCCTGACCGCTCTTGTTACGAAGAACAGCGCAGAGCAGGTCGAGATGGGTTCTTACCGCTTCATGTTCGCCTTTGCCACCAGCCTGCTCATCCAGTCCATCACGCTGGGTGCTGTTATGGCATTGGGCGGTGGTGCTGCCGGCTGGCGCACTGTTGCAATCATTTACGCCATCATCGGTCTGCTTGTCAACACCCTCTCCGTTTTCTCCGTGAAGGAACTGCCGGAAGGCGAATTGGTGGATACCACCGACAAAAAGGAAATCGAGCAGGACGAAAAGTACAATCTGGTTCAGGCTGCAAAGCTGCTTGCTGGCAACAAATATTATATGATGATTTGCGGCACCTACATTTTGCAGCAGATCTACGGTGCCATGATCAGCATGGGCACCTACTATGCAACCTACATCCTTGGCAACCAGAATCTGTTCGGTGTATTCTCTTGGGCAGTCAACATTCCTCTGATCATCGCGCTGGTGTTCACCCCGACCTTGGTTGCAAAGTGGAATGGAATGTATAAGCTGAATGTAATGAGCTATACTCTGGCAACGATTTCTCGTGCACTGGTTGCTGTAGCCGGTTACATGGGCAGCGGCAATGTGACCTTGATGCTGCTCTTTACCGCAATCGCTGCTCTTGGTCAGGGTCCTTGGCAGGGCGACATGAACGCCGTGATCGCAGCCTGCTCCGAGTACACTTGGCTGACGAAGCACAAGCGTGTGGACGGAACGATGTACTCCTGCACTTCTCTGGGCGTAAAACTTGGCGGCGGTCTTGGCACCGCAATCACCGGCTGGCTGCTGGCTGCAAGTCATTTCGATAGTGCGCTGGCTGTCCAGCCCGAATCCTGCATCTCGATGCTGAAGATCATGTATCTTGTGATTCCCTTCGCTCTGGATGCAATCATCACCTTCATTCTGTCTCGTCTGAAAGTTGAAGAAGCAAACGAACAGCTTCGTGCAGCAATGGATAATTGAGAACAGTTCCTGCTCTCTCGAGCCATAAGACACCAAGACCCACACGATTGTGTCGTGTGGGTCTTGGTGTTGCCTTGGAAGAAGCCCCGCCGAAGAACATCTGCCTGCCGTTATACAAGCGAGGGAATGTATGAAAAAGAAGAAACCCATCTCTGAGGAGCAGCATTATCTCTGTGAAATCAGAAAATTCTTATTCCAACCTGGGTATACTCCTGTTGTGTCCGACATGAAGAAAATCGTTCAGAAAACTGCCGCATTGTCTTTCCCCCAATGGGCGTTAACCGTATGGGATATGGATACTGCAACATTATATATGGTCAAATACGACAGAAGTCATTGATTTTCTTTGTCTATCTGTGATACCATTCGTTACGAGACCAACGGCGTTGCTCTCTTCGCCTATGGTGGAGACTCCGGCACTCAAAGAAATTTTCCAAAAAACACAACGAGGTGACCATTTTTGAAACGTCGAACTTTTCTTGTCTGCACTGCTGCGCTTTTTTGCGGTGCGTTTCTGGCAGTGGGCTGCACTCAAAAAATCTCTCAGCCCGTCCTTCAGCAAATTGAATACTCCAATTTAGCAGATTCGGATACACAGGCTCTTCTTTCCAAGCTTTTGCAGGATGCCGGCGTATCCGACCTGCGGATACGGACCTTCTTGGATCATGTGCAAAAGTTCAACAATGCTGTGGACCCGGCATGGCTCACCACAGGGTTTGAAAATGCCAAGCCTTCGGATCTGAAATACGATCCTTACTCCATGCAGGACGCATGGACGGAAAAATATGACACCTTCCCCGGCTGGAACTGTCGGATCACCGCCTGTGGGCTGTTCGGTGATTTTATCACTGTCACGGGCAAGGCAGACCTTGACTCAGCCGAGGACACCCTGTTTATGGACTATGAAACACTGGATTCTGACCCGGAATCCCTTTGCGGCGACGAACGGCAAAAGTTTGATGCGCTGTTCGCCCCGGTTAAAACCACCAATACGACCGATATTCCTACCCATTTGAAAACGATTCAGCAGGAATGGAAGAAACGCGGTCTCTCCTTCGTGGACGATGATAAGATCCGTCTCGTCTCCGTGGTCCTGCACGATCAGTTCTCTGAAACGGACGATTCTCTTATGATCGGTCATGTCGGCGTTATGCTTCCCACATCGGATGCGGTATATTTCGTCGAAAAGGTCGCTTTTCAGGAGCCGTATCGCTTTTTGAAGTTCAAAAATCGAACCGAGCTGAGCGATTATCTGATGCTGAAATACGATAACTCGTGGGGACAGGATACTGCCCACACCTTTATTATGGAAAATTCAGACCTGATGGACGGCTGGCGCATTCTTGAAAATCAGGAAAATGCAAGCTAAAGGCATCGCATTCATTAGGAACCGTTCGGTCTGACAGCTCATTCGCCCTCTGATGCCAAAAAGACGCTGCAACCTCTCACCCAGAGGCGGCAGCGTCCTTTTTCATAAAGGAAAACATAGACACGGCGGCATCCTTCTGTACGCCGCCGTGGATTTACACGGTGTTAGGTCGTCGTTGGTTTAGGATAAATGCAAAGAAACAGCGGCCTTGATTTTGCAAAGCCGCCGCTTCATAGGCGCGTGAAAATGTGTCTGCTTTACGACGGATTTTTTCTTTTGCCGTTGGGCGGGGCAGGTTCTCGTTGTATATTAAGATAAAAAAAAGAACCGATAATCACAAGTGAATTCACCTTGTGCATTACCGGCTCTGCGTCTGTGCGTCTGGCTCTTGGATGATAGATAAATTTAGTTTTCTTACCGCAATCAGGGTTTCATGTTTGCATTTAGGACAATATAACGGAAAATTATCCAGTATTGTATCATTGCGAATTTTCAACCGCGTTTTGCCTCCACAAAAGGGACATAAAATCCATTCTATCTTCATCTTATCTTCCTCTGTGCTTAGTTTTCTTCTTTTACTACCGTATAGCAAGCTGACGTTTTTTCTTCGCCTCTTTACATTTCCGAATTGGACCCAACCTGTTTTTCAGCCATAGACAATTCCCGATGAAGGTGTAACGCCATAAATACA
>OHCU01000698.1_pt1 | contig 11710 bp, 10 predicted proteins | sample 1566861 | NCBI WGS metagenome assembly OHCU01 (sample SAMEA3879521, study PRJEB24766) | human gut metagenome | biome: human-associated habitat; feature: feces | place: USA | collected 1985/1987
GCGTGAAGACAAAGGTCATGACCTATGGCAAAGCACGGACCAACGATGTGTATCCCATCCGCTTCCATGTCGGGGCCAAACATATGGAACTGTCCCTTCATACGCCGGAAGGGAATATGGACTTAAGGCTTCACATTACAGGGGAATTCAATGTTTATAACGTCATGACCGCGGTCTGCGCTGCGTTAGCGGAAGGCCTCAAGCATGATGATATTGTCCGCGGCCTCGACAATTTTGCCGGTGTGCCCGGTCGCTTTCAGCTCATCGATGCAGGCCAGCCCTTTACGGTTATCGTGGACTATGCCCATACGCCGGACGGTCTGGACAATGTCCTAAGGACTGCAAGACAGATCACCAAGGGCAGATTGTGGGCCGTCTTCGGCTGCGGCGGTGACCGGGATGCCAAAAAGCGTCCCATCATGGGAAAGCTGGCTCTGGAGCTTGCTGATATCCTTGTTGTTACGAGCGACAACCCGCGCAGTGAAGATCCGGACACCATCATTCGCGATATCGAGACGGGTTTTTCAGACAATCCGCAGCATAAAGAAATCTATACTATTTCCGATCGTCGGGAAGCAATTCAATTTGCTATCTCCCATGCACGCCCGGAAGATGTTATAATGATTGCCGGAAAAGGTCATGAGAACTACCAGATCCTCAAGGACCGGACCATTCATTTTGATGATGGGGAAGTTGTTCGCGACTTCTTCCGGAAGGGAAACAGAGCATGATCAAAATCGATCTCATAAAAAAAGCAACGCAGGCAAAGACGCTTCTTCCTGACAGTATAGATTTTATTGATGTTTCCACTGATTCCAGAAGCATAGGGCCGGGGACGCTCTTTGTAGCACTCCGGGGTGAAAAGTTTGATGGTCATGATTATGTGGCAGCCGCCCTTGAAAAAGGAGCTACAGCCGCTCTCGTAGATCATAATCCGGGTGTGGCGCCGCAAAAATGCATCCTCGTGCCTGACACACTTAAGGCCTATCAGGAGATTGCCTCAGCGTACCGACTTTCCAAGAAGAACCTCAAGGTCATTGCCATTACCGGGTCGAACGGAAAGACGAGTACGAAGGATATGACGGCAGCGGTTCTTGCTGCCCGTTACAACGTCGTTAAGACGCAGGCAAACTTTAATAACGAAATTGGCCTTCCTATGACGCTCCTGCGCATCAAGGACAATACGGAAGTAGCCGTTGTCGAAATGGGAATGCGCGGTCTTGGACAGATTCGTGAGATGAAGCAGATTGCCTATCCTGACGCCGCCATCATAACCAATGTGGGGGAAACCCATTTGGAACTTCTTGGCTCTTTGGAAAACATTGCAAAGGCAAAAAGTGAGATTCTGGAAGACTTTACGAAAGACAACTGGGCCGTGCTCAATGCCGATGACCCCCGCGTGTCTGTCATGAGGACCGGGGCCTCGGTGCGGACCTATGGCATCGACCATGACTGTGATGTAAGGGCACGGGATATTACGACCATTGGCCTTGTGACCTGCTTTACCTATGAAAGCAAGATCACTGGCGCTAAACAGAAGGTGGCCCTGCCCATGCTGGGACGCCACAATGTCATGAATGCTCTTGCGTCCATCACCATGGCGGAACTTTACGGTGTACCTGATACGGCCATTGCGGAATCCCTGCAAAACATCAAGATGACAGGGAAACGGCAGGAATTCCTGCGCCTTGGCGATAAGACCATCATCAATGATGCCTATAACGCCAGTCCCGCTTCCGTGGCCGTGGCTTTTGAAACGCTTCAAGAAGTGGTGAAGAACCAAGGCTATGGCAGAGAGATTGCCGTCCTTGCCGATATGCTCGAACTGGGGAGCGTCAGCGAAGAAAGCCACCGCAAAGTAGGACGCTGGACGGCAGTCTATGGAATCGAGGAAGTCATTTGCTACGGGAAAGAGGCCCGCTTTATTTATGAGGAAGCAAAAAAGGCCGGCGTTTCCGCCCATTATGCATTTGATAAAATTGAAGCTGCGTCCCTCTTGAAGGACCTTGTGAAGACTGGAGACGTGATCCTCCTTAAAGGTTCCCATTCCATGGAAGTTGACACGGTTGCGGACCTTGCTTTTGGGAAGGAAGGCCTCCAGAAATGAATATCACGTTCTTTTGGCAGTTTGCGACAGCGTTTGCATTGACCGTTTTCATTGGAAAATTCCTGATTCCGGAACTGCATAAATGGCATTTTGGACAGAGCATCAGGGAATGTGGCCCGAAGGAGCATCTCAAGAAAGGCGGTACGCCCACCATGGGTGGAATCATGATGATTCTGGCCGTCATTGCAGCAAACCTTTTATGGAACGGTCATGACCGGACCATGTACCTTGCCCTTTGGCTTTTTGTGGGGTACGGACTCATCGGATTTATTGACGATGGCCTCAAGATTTTCTTTAAACGCAATTTGGGGCTTACGTCCAAACAGAAGATGGCCCTGCAGATCCTTGTTGCTGGTATCTACCTATTTTTACCCGGTGACGTACTAAGTACCCGTCTTTGGATTCCCATCCTTAATGTGACCGTCAACCTTGGCACGGCTGGGTATGCTCTTTTTATCCTGCTGCTCCTTGTAGGAACCACCAATGCCGTAAACCTGACCGATGGCCTTGACGGCCTTGCTGCCAGCGTAACCGTCTTTGTGATGCTGGCCTATTCGGCCATTGGCTTTTTGGCCGGCGAGCGTTCCATCAGTTTGTTCAGTCTTTCCATTGTAGGCAGCTGCCTTGGCTTTTTGGTCTATAATCATCATCCGGCCAAGGTTTTCATGGGCGATACCGGTTCCCTTGCCCTTGGCGGAGCGGTTGCCGCGGCGGCCATTGGGTCCCATACGGAACTGCTGCTTGTGATCATTGGCGGCGTCTATGTCTTGGAAACCCTGTCCGTCATCATCCAGGTAACGTACTTTAAGCTGACGGGCGGTAAACGTGTCTTTCGCATGACACCGATCCATCACCATTTTGAGCTGGGCGGCTGGAAGGAAACGAAGGTCGTTGCTCGGTTCAGTATGCTGAGCTTACTTCTTTCCCTTGTGGGATTTTTTATCTATACAAACCGATTTTAACTAGGGGGCGTCTATCTTGGCACAACATGATTTCGTATTCGTTTATGGCGCTGGCATCAGCGGTCAGGGCGTGTCCCAGGTCCTACTCGACCAGGGCGAAAAAGTAATTTTATATAATGATGAACAAAAGGATTTGGAACAAACGTTTCGTGAGGATATGAAAAAACGGGGGGGAAAAATCGTCTTTTCCGAAGACCCCCGACCCTATCTGAAAAAGAGCAAGCTTTTCATCATTTCCCCAGGGATCCCCTTTACGACAGATGTCGTAAAAAAAGCCCGCGAGGAGAAACTCGAAATCATTGGTGAAGCAGAATATGCAAGCCGCCTCTATAAAGGCCACTGGGTGGGCATTACGGGAACGAACGGCAAGACGACAACAACGACCCTTGTTTCTCGGATGCTTGCAACGCTGCCGGTTCCGACGACGGTTGCCGGCAACATCGGCTATGCCCTTTCCAAGGAATTGGAACACATGGGACCGGAATCCTATGTGGCGGCTGAATTGTCAAGTTTCCAGCTCGAGGGAATGACGACCTTCCATCCGCAGATTGCCTGTATCGTCAATATCACGCCTGACCATTTTGAACGGCACGGCAACATGGAAAACTACATCAACGCCAAGGCTCAGATTTTTGCCCATCAAACGGCAGAGGATGTGCTGGTCTTGAATTATGACAATGAACCTGATCGTAAGCTTGCATCCCGCGCGGCAAGCCGTGTCTTTTTCTTCAGCACCGAAGAAAAACTTGAAAAGGGAGCCTGGATCGAAGAGGGAAACTTTGTCTTTGATGTCGATGGCTCGAAGCATGTGGTCTGCAAGGTGTCCGATCTGAAAATTTTTGGCGCCCATAATGAGCAAAACGTTCTTGCAGCCATCCTTTGCTGCCACTTTGCTGGCGTCACCGTAGAAAATATGGAAAAGGTCCTGAAAGCCTTTGAAGGGGTGGAGCACCGTCTTGAATATGTGACGACTATCAAGGGCGTGCCGTATTATAACGACTCCAAGGCAACGAATACTGATTCTGCTGTGAAGGCCATTGAAGCCTTCAAGGAAGGGCATGTGATCCTTCTTGCCGGTGGTCATGACAAGATGACGGACCTTACGGAATTCATGCAGGTGACGGCTAGGAAAACAGATGCCTTGATCCTTTTGGGAGAGGCTCGCCAGCGTTTTTTAAAAGCGGCCCAAAAAAATGGTGTCAAGAACATCGTCATGTGTGATGGCTCCTTTGAAGACGCTGTGCGCCTAGCGTACGATATGGCCAAACCACCTCAGGTTGTGCTCCTGTCGCCGGCCTGCTCTTCCTATGATATGTTTGCAAACTTCCCGGAACGGGGACGTGTCTTTAAGTCCATTGTCCATACACTCAAAAAGGAAGCAGGGGAGGAAGCATAATGAAGGTCCTCATTGCTGGCGGTGGTACGGGCGGCCATATCTACCCGGCCCTGACCATTGCTGATGCCATTCGGCACAAGGTCCCTGATGCGGAAATCACCTTTGTCGGGACGCGTAAGGGACTCGAAAGGGATATTGTTCCCCGATATGGATATCCGTTGGAATTTATCCGCGTCGCCGGGTTTGAACGCCATCTGGGTGTGGGAACGCTCAAAAGCGCGGCGGCTCTGGTCAGCGGAATGAGCGACGCCTACAACCTGGTGAACCGAATCGAACCTGATCTTGTTATAGGCACGGGCGGCTATGTTTGCGGGCCTGTCCTTTTTTGGGGCGCCATGAAACGGGTACCTACGGCAATCCAGGAACAAAATGCCATGCCCGGCGTGACCAATAAGATCCTTTCCCATTTTGTGGATAAGGTCTTTTTGGGTTACAAGGATGCGGAAAAATATTTTTCCACTCATGCTAAGATGATTGTTACAGGCAATCCAGTTCGCCGAGATGTCACGGAAGCGGATCGGCAGGAAGGGTATAAGAAGCTCGGCCTTGATCCCATGAAAAAGACCCTCCTCGTCTTTGGCGGGTCAAGGGGAGCGCGGACCATCAATGAAAGCATGGTCTATGTGGAAAAGAAACTTGCTGGAAACCGAAGAATCCAGATTCTCCACGCGACGGGAGATTTAGGCTACAAGGCCCATTTGGAGGCTTTGGGAAGCTTTCTTGAAGGGGCTGACAATCTTCACATTGTGAATTATCTCCATGAAATGCCCCTTGCACTTTCTGTTGCCGATCTTGCGGTTTCACGGGCTGGGGCCATTGGCCTTGCGGAACTCATGGCGCGTGGCATCCCGTCCATCCTTGTTCCATATCCCTATGCAACGGCGAACCATCAGGAGTACAATGCCCGGGCCCTCAAGGCTCAGGGAGCAGCCGAAGTCATTCTCGATAGGGAGCTTACGGGAGAGACTTTGTATAACGTGATGGAACGGCTTTTGAAGGACCCCGATCTTTTGAACATGATGCATCGGGGAGCCCTGAAAGCAGGACAGAAGGATGCGGCGGACCGTATTGCCGCAGAAGCCCTTGCCATGACCGGTGAGGGTAGGGAGGGATAACAGCGTGATCGATTTGGATCAGATCAAAAACATTCATTTTATCGGCATTGGCGGCGCCGGCATGAGTGCCCTTGCCAATGTCCTCATTAAACGCGGGTTCCATGTCTCTGGGTCCGATGCAAAACCGGGAGACATGGCGACCAAGCTCGCAAAAGAAGGTGCCCTTGTCTTTATCGGCCATGCTGCCTGTCAGATTGAGCGAGCCGAGGTCATTGTCGTTTCAACGGCCATCCATCCAGACAATCCAGAGCTGGTGGAAGCTCACAAGCGCGGTGTTCCTGTCATTCATCGCAGTGACGTCCTGGCTTATCTCATGAATAAGCATAAAGGCATTGCTGTAGCCGGTGCCCATGGAAAAACAACGACAAGTTCTATGCTGAGCCTTATTACCTGTGATAACGGCATCGATCCGACTGTCGTCGTAGGTGGCGTGGTCAATAATCTAGGAACCAACTCCGTCAATGGCAAAAGCGATTATGTCGTAGCAGAAGCTGACGAAAGCGATGGGTCCTTCCTTAAGTTCCGTCCTTATTTGGCTGTCATTACAAATATTGAAAATGACCATCTGGACCATTATGGAACGGAAGAAAAGATCCAGGAAGCCTTCCAGCAGTTTGTCGATCAAGTCAAGGAACAAGGCAAGGCCATTCTTTGCTATGATAATGAAAAGGTGCGCCGCGTCGGGGAAAAGACCGCGACCGAGGTCATCAGCTATGGCATCGACGCAAAGGATGCGGACTACCGCGCCGAAAATATCGAATATGGTAAGGATGGCACCCACTATGATATCCTTTTCCGCGGTAAAAAGATCGGAAAAGGCCATCTGATCGTGCCGGGCCGGCATAATGTCCTCAATGCCTTGGGCGCTTTGGCAGCGGCTCGTGAACTGGGTCTTTCCGTGGAAGAAATTTCTAGGAGCCTCGAAAAGTTTACGGGAGCTAAACGGCGCTTTGAGACCAAGGGACGGGTACGCGGCATCTGGGTCGTCGATGATTATGCCCATCATCCTACGGAAATCAAGGTTACGCTAAAAGCTGCGCGCCAGACGCAGCCCAAACGGCTGATTGTTGTTTTCCAGCCCCACCGTTACACGCGGACACAGCTCCTGCTTGACGAATTTGCCGTTGCTTTCAAGGAGGCTGATGAACTCATTGTGACGGATATCTATGCTGCCAGTGAGGATCCCATTCCCGGCATTTCAGGCAAGATGCTGGCTGAGACCATCCAACGGACGACGGGGCAGGATGTGAGCTATATGAGCGGTTTTGAATCCATAAAAAACTACCTTGTGGATCATGCAGCCGCCGGTGACCTTGTCATGACCATCGGTGCCGGCAGTATCAATCAGCTGGGCGCAAGCCTTGTGGAAGCATTGGAAGGGAGTCATAAAGCATGATGAAGACAAAACGAATTGGCGTTGTTATGGGCGGCCCCAGCAAGGAGCGGGAAGTATCCCTGAATACAGGCTCGGCCATTGTGGAAGCGTTAAAGGAAAAAGGTTATGACGCGGTACCCATCGACCTTGATCCGTCCCTTTTCCCCTCCCAGATTGAGGATGCAGGAGTTAAAGTCGTTTTTAATGCCGTCCACGGTCTTTATGGAGAAGATGGAAGGCTGCAGGCCGTCCTTGAAATGCTTGGCGTTCCTTACACAGGGTCGGGCGTTCTTTCAAGCGCCATTGCCATGAATAAGTTCTACACCAAGCGAATGTTTGAAGCAAACGGCGTAAAGACCGCTAACTGCCTTTATCTAACCGATAAAGACAGACAAACGGCCAAACAAGATATCATCCGTAAGCTTGGAATTCCTTGCGTCGTCAAACCGGCAGAACAGGGTTCGAGCATTGGCGTGACCATCGTCAAAAAGGAAGAAGACCTGGATAAGGCCCTTGAAGAAGCGTTTTCCTATGGAAAACTGGTCCTTGCCGAAGCTTTCTTTACGGGTAAGGAAGTGGCCGCGGGCGTCATGATGGATAGCAGTGGAAACCCGATTGCGATGCCCCTTGTCCTCATTGAGCCCCATGTCGACTTTTATGACTACCACAATAAATATACTAAGGGAGCCACGACCTACACCTGCCCAGCACCTTTTGATGAATGCCTCACAAAGGCGCTCCAAGAAGAAGCCGTCAAGGCCTATAAGGCCCTTGGCTGCAGTGGGGTCGCCCGCGTTGATGAAATGGTTGACGCAGAAGGCAACTTCATCTGCCTTGAAGTAAATACCATTCCTGGCATGACGGCAACGAGCCTTGTGCCAAAAGCAGCAAAGGCCATGGGTCTGTCTTTCCCGGATCTGTGTGAAAAGATCCTTGAGACGGCTCATTTGGGCTAATTGCTATGGAACCGCCAAAGTGGAATCGGCAGCCTTTTCGCCCGCCCGTGCCGCCTGCCCCTCATGAAAAGGGGAAAGGAAAGGAGGCTGGGGAAAGACGGACCGGTAAAAAACGAAAGAAACACTGGCATTTCAGGCCGTCCCTCATGCTCCCCAGTCTTTCCCCCCGTGTGGTGAGCGCGCTCCTTGCCTTCTTGGTTGCCTTTGGACTCTTTTGGTTCCTGATCCATCGTCCGGGTCTTCATATTGGGAAAATCCGCATCATAGGGGCCACCTATGTCACGCGGGAAGAAGTCTTGGAAGAAGGCGGCCTGTGGGAACCTATCAATGTCCTTGATATTGACCGAAAGCAGCTGATCCAGAATCTTGAAAAGGATGTACGCATTGAAAAAGCGAGCATTTCCTTTGCCTTTCCTACGTATTTTGATATCCATATCACGGAACGGCTGCCCGGCCTGTACGTGGAATGTGATGGTCCGCAGTTTGCTAAGGTTTCCTATTCAGGACACGTCCTTGCCGTCCATAGCAGCATCCCTGACGCGACAGCACCGCTATTGACAGGCTATCATGGGGGTAACCTCATGGAAGGAGACGAAATCGAAGATGAGGATGTAAGGGGGCTCTTGCAGTTTTTGGGCCGCTTGGAACCTTCCATTCAGGACCAGATTACGGAAGTTTCCATGGATGGGCGGAAGCAGATCACTATCCATCTGCGCCGGAGCCTTCCCATTATCGTTGGCGATGCGGAAAATGCCAACAAAAAGATCGATACCTTTGTGATGCTCTGCCGGGAAATGGGGAACCGGAAATTCAAGGGTAAATATATCGATATTACGTATGAACAGCCTTATGTCAAGCTCGAGTAGAAGGAGAACGCTCTAATGGCTTATAAAGATAAAAAAGAGAAGTTCTTCATGTTTCTCGTTTTCCTTGTGCTCGGAATCATGGTCTCCACGCAGTTTCGCAGTGCCGAAATGCAGCGGAGCCATAATATCAACCAGCAACGGGCCGAGGATTTAGTAGAGAAACTCAAGACTTCGGAAAAGGAAAAGACGGCCCTTCAGGAACGGGTCAAGAAACTGGAAGAAACCGGTGCAGGCAACAGCGATCCCAAGGAAACCTTTGCCATGAAGATGCGGGCAGGGGAAGTGACCATGCAGGGACCCGGCGTCGAAGTGACCTTGGATGACAGCAAAGTGCCGGCCAAACAGGGGGAAGACCCAAACCTTTACATCATCCACGATGATGACCTCCTGCGTATCCTCAATGAATTGCGGGCAGCTGGCGCGGAAGCCATTTCCCTGAACGATCAGCGCATCCTCGATATTTCGGAAGTGCGCTGTGCTGGACCGACCGTTTCCGTCAACAACACACGGTTTTCACCGCCTTATGTGGTCCGTGCCATTGGCGACCCCAAACGACTTGAAAGTGCCCTGCGCCTGCGCGGCGGTGTGGTCGAGACGCTGAAGTTCTGGGGGATTACGGTCGATGTGATCAAAAAGGACCAAGTGACGGTTCCCGCCTTTGAAGGGACCCGCCATTATGAGTTTGCCAAACCAAAGGAGGAGAAGTGATATGGTCTATGCCATCTTTGGTCTAGCTCTAGGTATTGCACTGGGTGCTTACCTGCCGGTCTTTCCCCAGGTCTACAGCAAGCTTGTTGCCGTTGCCTTTATGGCGTCCCTTGACGCTGGTTTTGGCGGACTTCGTGCCGTAAAAGAAGGAACCTATGACAGCAGTGTCTTCATTAGTGGCTTTTTTGCAAACGGTCTTTTCGCTGTTTTTCTCTGCTATTTTGGCATGAGATTAGGCATTGACCTTTATTATGTAGCCGTTTTAGCCTTTGGCCTCCGGATCTTCAATAACATTGCCATTATCCGCCGGCTATTCATGAAAAAGTAGGAGTTCAGATCGGGGTTCCCAATAAAGAACTCAAAAAGCGAAAGGTTTCTTGAATTTTCTTGTAAAAGTGCGTGAAATAAAGCGCGCCAAATGGTATACTATAGTACAGGATATTTTTAAGATTACAATCTAAATCTATTCAGATAATCGATGTGAGGAGGACCATGGAGATGTTTGAAGCGGAAAAGCAACAGGCTGGGCAACAGCCGCTGGAAAAAATCAAAGTTATCGGTGTCGGTGGTGGCGGAAACAACGCCGTAAACCGCATGATCGATACGGGTCTGCAAGGTGTTGAATTCGTGGCTGTAAACTGCGATGCACAGGCACTGATGACCAGCAAGGCCCCCACCAAGATCCAGATTGGTGAAGAAGTAACGAGAGGACTCGGCGCAGGTGCCGATCCGGAAGTCGGTGAGAAAGCGGCCCAAGAAAATAAGGACCAGCTGGCAGATCTCCTCAAAGGTTCGGATATGGTCTTTGTTACGGCCGGCATGGGCGGTGGTACTGGCACGGGGGCTGCCCACATCGTGGCTGAATGCGCAAAACAGGCTGGCGCCCTGACTGTTGGTGTTGTCACCAAACCGTTCACTTTCGAAGGCCGCCGCCGCTATAATGTTGCCGAACAGGGCATTGCCAACCTCAAGAGCAAGGTTGACGCCCTCATTACCATCCCGAACGACCGTCTTCTCCAAGTTGTGGACCGCCGTACGAGCATGGTTGATGCATTCAAGATTGCCGATGACGTCCTGCGTCAGGGTGTCCAGGGCATTAGTGACCTCATCAGCGTGCCTGGTCTGATCAACGTTGACTTCAATGATGTGAAGACCATTATGTCCAATGCTGGTTCTGCTATGATGGGTATTGGCTCTTCCAATGGGGAAGAAGGCGCTGCCGCTGCTGCAGAAGCGGCCATCAAGAGCCCGCTGCTTGACAGTACCATTTCCGGTGCCAAAGGGGTGCTCCTTAACATCACGGGCGGCCCGAACCTGTCCTTGATCGATGTCAACGAAGCCAGCAAAATCATCACCGATGCCGTTGATCCGGATGCCACCATCATCTTTGGAGCTTCCATCGACGAAAACATGGGTGACACCATCCGTGTCACTGTCATCGCCACGGGGATTGATGACACCAATGGCGGTTCCATCAAGGCTCCGAAACCGGCTCCTTTCACCAAACCGGAAACCCCGCAGAGCCGTTTTACCAAGGCTGCTGAAAAAGAAGCTGCTGGCAAGGTTGGCTCCTTCGGCGCTCCGAGCTCGGAGACTCCGCCCTGGATCCGCAATAAATAAGGAATCCTTTTGAGGTAACGCTTATGAAATGTCCATTCTGTTCCTATGCTGACAGCCGTGTCATTGACTCCCGTTCCGTTGATAACGGGACTTCAATCAGACGCCGTCGGGAGTGCCCGGAATGTGGGCGCCGTTTCACGACTTACGAAAAATACGAGGAAACGCCGCTCCTGGTCATCAAAAAAGATGGCCGCCGGGAACTGTTTGACAGCCAAAAATTGACCAACGGCTTGCTGAAAGCTTTCGAAAAAAGACCTTTCTCCTATGAACAGATCCAGTCCATCGCGTCTGGTATTGAACGGGACCTGAGGGCTTTGGGCGAAAGTGAGGTCAAATCGACCCTCATTGGCGAAACCGTCATGAAGGCACTGGAAAAGATTGACCAGATTGCCTATGTCCGCTTTGCTTCTGTCTATCGTCAATTTGCTGATGTAAATAGTTTTATGCAGGAAATCCAAGGCATGCTGAGCAAGATGGACGACAAAAAATAATTACTGAAACCGAGGAAGAGCTGTGAAGCAAGATGCTTCATGGCTCTTTTCCTTTTGCCCGAACAGGTGCGCCTTTGCGGTAAAAGTTTAGGTTCTATAATAAATGTTGGGGTG
>OHCU01000706.1_pt1 | contig 11670 bp, 10 predicted proteins | sample 1566861 | NCBI WGS metagenome assembly OHCU01 (sample SAMEA3879521, study PRJEB24766) | human gut metagenome | biome: human-associated habitat; feature: feces | place: USA | collected 1985/1987
CCGTGTGTTTTAAGTCGTTTTTGAAGCCGTTGGAGGAAAACTCGCCCTTGATGCTGTAGCCGGGGCCGCCGCAGCCGGTTCCTTCCGGATCGCCGCCCTGGATCATGAAGCCGCGGATGACGCGGTGGAAGATCACGCCGTCATAAAAATTTTTGCCGATCAGGCTGATGAAGTTGTTTACGGATTCGGGGGCGATTTCGGGATAAAGCTCTGCTTTGATCACGCCGCCGTTTTCCATGGTAATGGTAACGATAGGATTCTGTGCCATAATGATAATTTCCTTTCCGATGATATTTGGGCAGTACGGGGGCTTTTTCAGAAAGGCTGCCCTGTGCTGCCTGCTGCGATTATTGTACTGGAAAAAGTGCGGCAAGTAAAGAGAGGGATGAAAAGAGATGCTCAGAAAATGGCAGAAGGGGGAAGCCCTCGTATGGCTGACCGATGAAAAAGAAGAAGCCGAGAAGTTGTGCCGGGCAGGGAAATGCGCAGTATTTGTGCTGACAGAGGACAACCGGGACGAGTTTGCGTCGGGCGTGGAGTGGTGCGCGGAAGCAGAGGCAGACTGGGGAGAATTTTGTCAGGGAGAGTCTTGTCAGGAAGGAGCTTGTGCGGAAGAGGCACGCCGGGAAGCGCTGGAGGCAGCCTTTGGGGCGGACTGGCTTTTGCGCGTCTGGCAGCGGCATGCAGGGCTTCCGTGGACGATTCTGGAGACGGAGCGGCTTGTCCTGCGGGAAATGACGGAGGCAGATCTGGATGCTTTATATGAGATCCAGGGGGAGGAAGCGGACGGGTTTTTAGAGCCGCTCTGCAAAGACCGGGAAGAACAGCGGGTAAAAATACAGGAATATATCCGGCATATGTACGGCTTTTACGGCTTCGGCATCTGGATGATGGAGGAAAAGGAAAGCGGGCGCACGATCGGCAGGGCAGGGCTGCAGCTGCGGGACGGCTTTGAAACGCCGGAGCTGGGCTTTGCGGTGGCAGCGCCCTTTCGGAGACGCAGCTATGCGGAGGAGGCGTGCCGAGCGGTCATGGAATATGCCCGCCGGGAGCTGGGCTTTGATGAGATCCGCGCCGTCGTGCGCCGGGACAACAGGGCGTCCCGCAGGCTTTGTGAAAAGCTGGGGCTTTTGGAGGATAACGGCAGGAAGGGGACGGACGGCATGTGGATATTTTACCGGGGGCAGACCGAAAAGGACAAAAGTACAGGCTTTTAAGGGTTTGCGGTTTTGGGGGAGAAGTGGTATACTGATAAAAAGAGTCCGGGCAGATTTCCCTGTCCGGCGTAAAACAGAAAGCTGCTTAACATTTTGACAGGTCTTTGCAACATGCGGGAGTTGTTGGGAAAAGCGCTTTTGGGTACAATAGGAGGGAACAAATGGAAAAACCGACATTAGTGATTCTGGCAGCCGGAATGGGCAGTCGCTACGGCGGATTAAAGCAGATCGATCCGGTAGATGACAAGGGTCATAAGATCATTGACTTTTCGATCTACGACGCGGTCAGAGCGGGCTTTGGCAAGGTGGTTTTCATCATCAAGAAGGAGAACGAAAAGGATTTCCGTGAGTGCGTCGGAGATGCAGTGAGTAAACATATTGCAGTAGATTATGTATTTCAGGAGCTGGATAAGGTTCCGGAAGGCTTCCAGATTCCGGAAGGCCGCGTGAAGCCCTGGGGAACCGCCCATGCGATCCTGTGCTGCAAGGATGTGGTAAAGGAGCCCTTCGCAGTCATCAATGCAGACGACTATTACGGAAGAAGCGCTTTTGACGAGCTTTACAAATTCCTGACGACCCACGAGGACGATGAGAAATACCGCTATGCGATGGTTGGCTATCAGCTGGGCAATACGCTGACAGACAACGGTTCTGTGGCAAGAGGCATCTGTGTGACGGATGAGGACGGCTATCTGGTAGAGATCGCGGAGCGCACCAAGATCGTAAAGACCGAGAAGGCGGCGGCATTTACCGAGGACGACGGCAAGACATGGACGGAGGTTGCGCTGGATACGCCCGTATCCATGAACATGTGGGCGTTTTCCCCGAGCATCATCGGGGAGCTGCAGGCGGCGGTTGACCGTTTCTTTGCGGAAGAGGTTGCAAAGAACCCGCTCAAGTCCGAGTGCTTTTTACCCATCGAGGTCGATAAGCTGCTGAAGGCGGGCAAGGCTACCGTTGAGGTGCTCCACTCCGCTGACAAGTGGTTTGGCGTGACCTACAAGGAGGATAAGCCTTTTGTGATGGAGTCCATCCGGAACTTAAAGGATGCCGGCGTTTATCCGGATGTTTTGTGGTAAATCAGTATATAAAGAAGCCGCGTTAAAGGGCGGCAAAACGGAGGAAACGAAGATGGCAATTTTAGTGACAGGCGGCGCCGGCTTTATCGGCAGCCATACGGTAATTGAATTACAGAACGCGGGATATGATGTGGTTGTTGTGGATAACCTGGCAAATTCCAGCGAGAAATCCCTTGAGCGTGTGGAAAAGATCACCGGCAAAAAGGTTCCTTTTTACAAGGTGGACATTTTGGACAGAGAGGGCTTAAACGAGGTATTTGCAAAAGAGAATATCGATTCCTGTATTCATTTTGCGGGTCTGAAGGCTGTGGGCGAGTCCGTGGCAAAGCCGTGGGAATATTATGAGAATAATATCGCCGGAACCCTGACACTGGTTGACGTCATGCGTAAGCATAACGTGAAGAACATCATCTTTTCTTCTTCCGCGACCGTATACGGCGATCCCGCGATTATCCCGATCACGGAGGAGTGCCCGAAAGGTCAGTGCACCAATCCCTATGGCTGGACCAAATCCATGCTGGAGCAGATCTTATCCGACATCCAGAAGGCGGATCCGGAATGGAACGTGGTGCTTCTGCGTTACTTTAACCCTATCGGCGCGCACAAGAGCGGCATGATCGGGGAAAACCCCAACGGCATCCCGAACAACCTGATGCCCTATATCACGCAGGTGGCGGTCGGCAAGCTTAAAGAGCTGGGCGTATTCGGGGACGATTACGATACGCCGGACGGGACGGGCGTGCGCGACTACATCCATGTGGTAGATCTGGCAAAGGGCCATGTAAAGGCGCTGAAAAAGCTGGAGGATCATTCCGGGCTCAACATTTACAATCTGGGAACCGGACACGGCTACAGCGTTCTGGACATCGTGAAGAATTTTGAAGCCGCAACCGGCGTAAAGATCCCTTATGTGATCAAACCCCGCCGTGCAGGCGACATCGCAACCTGCTACTCCGATGCAAGCAAGGCGGAGAGGGAGCTTGGCTGGAAGGCGGAGTTCGGCATTAAGGAGATGTGCGAGGATTCCTGGAGATGGCAGTCCATGAACCCCAACGGATATGAGGACTGAGAAAACGCGGGAATGACGGCGGTTTCTTAAATAATATGCAAAGACAGCGCCGACGGCTATCGGGAGATAGCTGCGGCGTTGTTTTTCATTCGGCAGGAAAGGAACTTTCCGACCGGATAAAAAACACAATGATGCGCGCCCGGCGCGCACTTTTTGGAAAAATGATTGTGCAGAATATGCGGACATGTTAAAATGCAGAGGGCTGCTGGGATAGTGCCGGCAGCAGAAAATAAGAAGTATCCGAAAAGCGGAAAGCGCGGGGGATAAAGGACAGGAAATGACGAAACAATATGAACAGTTAACGGAGCAGCTTGCCGCGGTCGTGGATGCAGCGTGGCCGGAAATGAGCAATTTGAGCAATGCTGCGGCAGTTTTATACAACGGGCTGGAACGGATCAACTGGGCGGGATTTTATCTGGCTAAGGAGGGCGTGCTCTGGCTGGGGCCCTTTCAGGGCAAGCCTGCCTGCGTGCGGATCGGGGAAGGAAAAGGCGTATGCGGGACGGCGCTGCAGCAGAACAGGGTGCTGCGGGTGGAGGACGTCCATCAGTTTCCGGGGCATATCGCCTGCGACAGCGCATCACGGTCGGAGATCGTGCTTCCGCTGTATCGGAGAGAGGAGCTGATCGGCGTGCTGGACATCGACAGCCCGGAGACCGGACGGTTTTTGCAGGAAGATGAGGAAGGGCTTTTGGAGGTCATAGAGATCCTCCGGAAGGTTTTATAAGATGAAGCGGCAGACAAAGCAGAATATACCGGCGGTGCTGGAATGGCTGGACCGGACATACGGCGTGGAAAAAGAGACTTTTTATCATAAGCAGCACTGGCAGCTTCTGGTGGCGATCATGCTGAGCGCCCAGAGCACGGATCAGCAGGTGGAGGAAGCGCTGCCCGCGCTGTTTGAGCGCTTCCCGGAGGCAAAGGATGCGGCAGACGCCCCGGCAGAGGCAATCGAAGAAAAGATCCGGTCGATCGGACTTTATAAAAGCAAGGCAAAAAATATCAAAAAATGCTGTACGCAGATCGTGGAGCAGTACGGCGGAGAGGTTCCCGCCGATCTGGACGAGCTTGTGAAGCTGGCGACGCTGTTTTTGGCGGACGCTTACGGGATCCCCGGCGTGACCGTGGACACCCATGTATTCCGGATTTCGCACCGGCTCGGCTGGGCGGACGGAAAGGATCCGGTGCAGACGGAGCGGGAGCTGATGAAGGCTTTGCCGAAGGAACACTGGAACCGGATCAATTTTCAGCTCATTTATCACGGAAGGAGTGTCTGTACGGCGCGGAAGGCAAAGTGTGAGCAGTGCGGGTTAAACGCCCTGTGCGAGAAGCGGCTGTGAGTTGCAATCCGCAAAGACATATGGTAAGATGGACGTGGCTACGACAGACAAAAAGGCTCGGAAAATACAGTACAGGTGTGCCCGGATGGGCGAATAACCGCGCCGGGTGCGCGCAGAGAATATATGGAGGCATGGATACATGTTATTGGATGATAAGACAATCCTGATCACAGGGGGCACAGGCTCCTTCGGCAAATATTTTACAAGATACGTCATGGAGCATTACAATCCGAAGAAGATCATTATTTATTCCAGAGACGAGTTCAAGCAGTGGATGATGCAGAATGAATTCAAGGAATATGAGGATAAGCTGCGGTTTTTTATCGGGGATGTAAGGGATCAGGAGCGTCTGCGCCGCGCCTTTGAAGGGGTGGACTATGTGATCCATGCGGCGGCGTTAAAGCAGGTTCCCGCCTGTGAGTACAATCCCAACGAGGCGATCAAGACCAATATCCACGGCGCGATGAACGTGATCGAGGCTTCTTTAGACGCGGGCGTAAAGAAGGTGGTCGCTTTATCTACGGACAAGGCGGTAAACCCGGTAAACCTTTACGGCGGCACGAAGCTTGTGAGCGACAAGCTGTTTGTGGCGGCAAACGCGTATGTGGGGAATAAGGACGTGAACTTTTCCATCGTGCGCTACGGCAATGTGGCGGGAAGCCGCGGTTCCATCATTCCGCTGTTCCGCGACATCATCGCAAGAGGGGAAACGGAGCTTCCGATCACGGACGTCCGCATGACGCGCTTCTGGATCAGTCTGGAAGAGGGCATTCAGCTTGTGATCAAGGCGCTGGAGGAGGCAAAAGGCGGCGAAACCTTTATCAGCAAGATCCCGTCCTTTAAGATCACGGATCTGGCGGAAGCGATGCTGCCCGGCTGCAGGATCAAAGAGATCGGCATCCGTCCCGGCGAGAAGCTGCACGAGATCATGGTGACGACAGAGGACTCCTTTACGACCTACGAGTACGATAAGCATTTCATCGTGTATCCGCAGATGACATGGAACAACAAGCAGCAGCCCGATATGAGCGGCAGCAAGGTAAAGGAAGGATTTTCCTACAGCTCCGACAACAACACGGAATGGCTGTCCGTGGAGCAGATCCGCGAGCTGTTAAAGACAACGGGAACGGTATAAATACGTTTCAGAATAGGAAGGGGCTGCTGCAAGACGTTGCGGCAGCCTTTTACGATAGGGGAAAAGATGGCAGGAAAAAAGAAACAACGCATTGAAACGATGCTCCTATGGGGCAGCGTCCTCATTTTTACGGCGCTGTATATTTCGCTGATCTTTAATCAGAATGTCTGGACGGACGAGATCTTTACGATGAAGCTTCTGAAGGAGGATTTTGCAGGAATCGTCGAAGGGACGGCAAAGGATGTGCATCCGCCGCTTTATTATCTGATCGCAAAGACGGCGCAGCTTCTTTTCGGGGAAAGCCTGCAGGTGCAGAAGATCGTGACGCTGATCCCGATGTCGCTGACGTTGGCGCTGGGCGCAGGAAAGCTCTGGAAGCAGTTCGGATTTCTGACGGGGCTGTTTTATATCTGGATCGCAGGCTGTATTCCCTGCACGATGGAGTTTGCGGTGCAGGTCAGGATGTATTCGATGGCGCTTTTAGCAGTGACCTGCTGCGGGATCTATGCGTGGGAATGCTGGAAGGAAGGGAAAAAGAGCCAGTGGGCGGGGCTTGCGCTTTCGGCGCTGGCGGCAGCGTATCTTCATTATTTTGCGCTGGTTTCGGTATTGTGGATCATCGGGATTTTGTTTCTGGCGATCCTGTTTGGAAAACGGGAGCGCCTCAGGGGCTGGCTGATCGCGGCTGCGTGCATGGCGGCAGGATATGCGCCGTGGCTTGGGACTTTTCTGGAGCAGTTTTCGGGAGTGTCGGAAAGCTACTGGATCCCGCCGATCACATGGGAAACGGTGGCAGGCTGTTTTCAGTGGGCGTTCGGCATCCATAAATGGCAGTGGCCGGGCTGGCTGTTTACCGGTGTGCTTGTGTGCGCGGCGGTCTGGCTGCTGATTGGGACGATCCGCCAAAAAAGCGCGCCGGAAAAAGGGGTTTTTGCCCTGCTTTGCCTGTCGGTCCCGGCGCTGACGATGGCGCTCGGGCTGGGGCTTTCCTTTCTGATCCGCCCGATTTACCGGGATCAGTATGCGCTTCCCGCCATGGGGCTTTTGAGCTTATTTTTGGCGATGGCGCTGTCGGAGGCGGTAAGAGGGCTGGCACATAAAAAGAAGGGAGCTACAGCGGGCGGCAGACAAGATGCTGCTTTTTGGGGGCGCGCGGTTATTTTGGGCGGCGTGTGTCTGCTGATCCTGTTTCTGGGAGCGGTACAGTATCTGGAGGTGTGGCGGCAGGAGTATAAAAGCACGCTGACCGATCAGACGCTGGAATTCTGGAAAGAGAATGTGGGAGAAAACGACCTGATCGTTTACAATCTGGAGGTATATGAATTTTGCTATTCGTATTATTTTCCGGAGGAAAAGCTGGCGTATGTGCGGGATGTGGATCTGTCTCAGGATTTTGACACGATCTGGTTTCTGGATACGCCGGGCGAGTGGGAGTTTGTGCCGGATCAGATCCTCCCGTATGATCTGCGGATCGAGTATGAGGGGCATTACGGGATCGAGCATAATGAATTTGACATTTACCGGGTGACGAAGGGAGAGGGAGCATGAAACTGAGCATTATTGTCCCTGTATACAATATGGCGGCGGACGGCAAGCTGGAATACTGTCTGGATTCGCTGGCGGCGCAGACGATAAAGGATTATGAAGTGATCGCGGTGGACGACGCTTCCACGGACAATTCGCTGGAAATTTTGCGGGCATATGAAAAAAAATATCCGGGCAAATTCCGGGCAGTCCATTCGGAAGAAAACAAGCGGCAGGGCGGCGCAAAAAACATCGGGCTTTCGCTGGCAAAGGGCGAGTGGATCGGCTTTATCGACAGCGACGACTGGATCGTGCCAGAGATGTATGAGCGGCTCATCGGGCGCGCCGAGGAAACGGGGGCCGATATGGCAGGCTGCGATTACTGCCTGACCGCAGAGCACAGCATGAAGCCGGGAAAGCGGGTGGCAAACGGACGGGCAGAGCAGAGCGGCGTGCTGGATGAAGAAAAGAAGCGCCTGCTCATTCTGGACGGCGGCAGCCTTGTGGTAAAGGTATACCGGCGGGAGATTTTTATGGATACGGGCATCCGTTTTCCGGAGCATATTTTTTATGAGGACAATGCGGTGGGGGACGCGATCCTGCTTTCCGCAAAGCGCTATGAGTACATTCCGGAGCCGATGTATTACTATTACCAGCATGAGGCGTCCACCGTCCATACGATCAGCCGGGAACGGTGCGAGGACCGGATGGCGGCAGGGCGGGGCATTCTGGAAAATGCGAAGCGTTTCGGCTATCTGGAAGCCTTCCGGGATGAGATCTGCTTTGAATATACGATGCTGTTTTATGTGAACACGCTGTTTTCCTACATGGTGGGAAGCGGGAAAAAGTCTGTTTTATTTGTGAAAAGGATGGGAGAGGAATTGAAGGAGGCGTTCCCGGATTTTATGGAAAATCCGTATTATCAGGAGCGCGTCAATGCAGAGCAGAAAAAGATGATCGCGATGCAGCAGAAATGTACATGGGGATTTTTGCTGTATTATAAGCTGCTCTGGACGTGGCGGGGAATCCGCAGACGGATGGGGAAATAAAGGAGGGGATTTTCAGAAAGCCGGAATTTAGGGTATATGGAGGCAGGTATGGGAAAGTTAGCAGAAAAGAATAAACAATATAGTAGGAGGTTTTTTTAAGGGGTGGACAAAAATTCGACGGGCATGGACAGGGGATTTAGGACAGAGTGACAAAAAGATTATCAGGAGAGGTATATTATGAACATAGACAGTAATTTCAGAGGGAATATATATGTTGTTCAGGATGGCAAGGTTCTGATAGAACATGTATCTGGACTGGCAGATTTATCAAATGAAATCTCAAATACAATGGAAACAAAATTTGCGAGTGCATCTGCAGGGAAAGTATTTATTGCAGTTGCAATTTTACAGTTAATTGAGAAGGAAAAACTGAATTTTGATGATACATTGGGAAATTTGCTGGATATCAATTTAAATGATATTGATGGTAATGTGACAGTGGAACAATTATTAAACCACACTTCCGGGGTGCCGGATTATTTTGACGAAAGTATTATGGACGAATATGAGGAGTTATGGGTTGATTATCCTAATTACAAAATCAGGCATAATAATGATTTGTTTCCGCTGTTCCTGAATAAGCCGATGATGTATCCCAAGGGTGAAAAATTCCAGTACAACAATTCAGGTTATGTGCTGTTAGCAGCAATAATTGAAAAAATAACAGGAATGTATTTTGATGAGTATCTGCAAACTAATATTTTTGACAGATGTGGTATGAGTGGGACCGGGTATTATGAACTGGATAAGCTGCCTTCTAAATGTGCAAATAGTTATATTTATTGTACTGATACAGATGATTTCCGGACAAATATTTTTTCGGTTGATGTAAAAGGAACGGGGGCAGGAGGAGCCTTTACAACTGTAAAAGATATTATTCATTTTTGGACAGGTTTATTAACTGAGAAGCTTATTTCAAAAGAATTGCTTTCTAGGATGTTTATGAAACAAAGCGGGGATGGTATAGACGCTGAAGAAGGCTACTATGGTTATGGGGTATGGATTATTGATAATCCATTAGGAGAAGATTTCGTTTATTTTCAAGGATGTGATCCAGGCGTAAGTTTTCTTTCGGAATATAATCCGAATAATGGAATGATTTCTGTTTTGGTCAGCAACTACGGAGATAATGTATGGGAAGAAATGAGGAAAATCAGAAAAGAATTTTATCAGTAGATTGAGAAAAACAGACAAAAAGAGACTGCAGATGGGAAACGCTCCCCTTTGCAGTCTTTTTTGTCTGTTTTAATGTACCTTCGTAGTCAGCGCTTCTGCGATCCGGTCGGCGCCCGCCCCGTCGATCGCCATTTTCATGCGGGCAGACTGGCTGCGGCGTGCGGCAGGTACGGACATGAGATCCTCCAGCGCCGCCATGGCGCTGCCAAAAAAGTCCGGATGGTTACGGACGTCGCCCACATAAGGGATGAGCCCCGCCTGGGAAAACGCCAGCACGCCGGGGATCTGGTTATCCGCCATCGTATAGCTGACGGAAGGGACGCCGACGGCGCAGAGCTCGTAAAGGGTCGTCCCCCCTGCGGAAAAGGCGAGGTCGCAGGACGCCATCAGGGACGCCATATCCTGAACGCCTTCGCAGAGCACGATGCGTCCGTCTGCCTGCGCCATATTAAGAAGCCCGGCGCGGTGGACGTGCATCGGCCCGGTGAGCACGTGGAACGTCACATTTTTCCAGCGGGCGGACGCGGTTAGGCGTTTTAAAAGCCCTCCGGCGATGTTGAACGGATCGGTCCCCCCGGTGGAAATGAAAAGATCCCGGACGGTATCCCACACATGATAGGAGCAGGCGGAAAACTGCCTGCGAAGCGGCGTGTAGGCGCTGCCGCCCAAAAGCCGCCCCGCCTTTGTATAAAAGCCCGGGTCTACAGTCAGGTCATAATTGATCACAAGATCCGCCGGCGGATCGAACGCCTGCAGGTCGTCGATATAGGCGGTGCAGGTCAGCTTTTGGAGGGCGGAAAGGTAGCCGGGCGTGGCAAAATAGGAATCCACCAGCACCGCGGCGGCATTGTGCGCAGAAAGGATGCTCTGCATGGCAGGCAGCTCCTGATCGGGGTTTTTGTAATCCGTCTGCAGCTGCAGGATCGGAAAGGCGCGGTCTGCCCGCTCCTGCGGTGTGAACATATCGGTGAGCAGGGAGACGGAAAGGCTGTCGGAAACAATAAACGCAGCTACCGCCTTGCGCCTGCGCAGGGCGCGGGCGATGGAAAGGCAGCGCATCAGATGCCCGGTGGCGATGTCGTCGTTTCCGTCCGCGCGCAGATAGACTAACGGATGAGATTCCATGACAGCGGAGTCCCCTTTCCGATCGGGCAGGAAGCCTTTTTGCCCAGGATCTCTTCATAATACATGGTGTGCAGCCCGTAGCCGGGACGGATGGAACGCACATTTTCGGGGGTGAAAGCCTCCCCTGCTTCCATATCCTTTACGACAAAGAGGGAGCGGGAGCCGTTTCTCTCCTTTTCCTGCTTGGGGGTAAGGCGGTATTCGGAGGAACCCAGCGCTTTTTCAAGAATGCGGATCTGATCGACCATCTGCTTAAACTCTTCCGGCTCCATGGAAAAGGCGCCGTCCGGGCCGCCGTCCGCGCGCCGCAGCGTCAGATGCTTTTCCACCATCCGGGCGCCGAGGCTGACCGCCCCGGCGGGCACTGCTGCCCCCATGGTGTGATCGGAGAGCCCGGTAAGGCAGTGAAAGGTCTGCGCAAGGGTCGGGATCACGCGCAGGTTCACGTCCTCGTAGGGCGTGGGGTAGGCGGAAACGCATTTTAACAGGATCACGTCCTCGTTGCCCTCTTCCCGGCAGACGCTGAGCGCACGCTCGATGTCGTCCAGGCGGGCGATGCCCGTGGCGAAGATCATGGGCTTGTGGAAGTGGTGGGCCACGATGGCGGACAGGGTGTCGTTGTCGCCCAGCACCTTGCACTGGCCGGTTTCGATCTCCGCTGACGACACCGAGTCGTTCTCATTGACCACCGGGATCACCCCCACCCTCACCCCCTTCTCCCAGGGGCTGCTGATCCTGCTGATGTATATGGGCCGTGTGGGCATCCTGTCCTTCTCCATCGCCTTTATCACCGGAAACAGGCATCCGGCCAAGATCAAATACCCTGAGATGAACGTCATGATCGGCTGAAGCGCCGCATCAGGAGAAAAGGAAGTGTTTTCCACGTTATGAAAACCTTTGTTGTCATCGGCCTGGGCCGGTTTGGCAGCGCCGTGGCCACGGAGCTCAGCTCCCTG
>OHCU01000731.1_pt1 | contig 11308 bp, 10 predicted proteins | sample 1566861 | NCBI WGS metagenome assembly OHCU01 (sample SAMEA3879521, study PRJEB24766) | human gut metagenome | biome: human-associated habitat; feature: feces | place: USA | collected 1985/1987
TTCCAGGCTGTAGGCACGGTAGCCTTCTGCTTCCAGTTCCTCTGCTGCTTCTATGCTGTTGGTTCCATGGGCACAGAACAGGATCACTTTTTTTGATTTTATGATCTGTGGATTACCCTGCAGATCTTCCTGTGAAATGTGGATGGCTCCCGGAATGGTTCCGTACTCAAAATCCCGGTCACTTCTCATATCGATCAACTGATAACTTCCCTCCGGAAGTTCATTCAGTTTTCCTACGTTTATTTCCATGTTTATATAACACCTTTCTGCTTTTGAAATGGTCACACAGGCTGTTACATGGCCTGCTTTTGTACTGGAAGTAAATATAACACGAAATTTCTTTTGCTTCAAGTGTGTTACATTTTTATATAAAAAGACGGGTGGCTTCTGTTTGTGAGCTGCAGGGTAAGCAAAGGCCGCCGTACCACAAATGGCCGGCGGTCTTTGAAATTACGTTTATTCGGTTTCAAGCAGTCCTGCTTCCCGCAGGCTGTTAAGAAGGAGATTGAACTGGGTTACAATGTCTTCTGTGCTGGTGGCATCGTCAACAGCTGCTGCCGGTGTGACGGTTCCCGCCGGACCAGCCGGGCCCTGAGGACCGGTCTCGCCCCTTGGACCTTCTGGGCCCTGGGGGCCTTGTGGGCCGGTTGCTCCCTGTGGACCTGTTGCTCCCATCTCACCCTGTGGTCCCTGAGGCCCAGTTGCTCCCGTTTCACCTATCGGACCCTGTGGCCCCTGCGGTCCTGTAGCTCCTGTCTCTCCTGCCGGCCCTTGGGGACCGGTCTCCCCGGTGGCTCCTGTCTCACCCTGGGGCCCCGGGTATCCGGGAAATCCCTGTGGTCCCCGTGGTCCTGGAGGTCCCATTGGACCAGGTCTGCCTGTGCAACCACAGCCTGGTCTCCATGGATCCGGTCTCCATCCGCCTGGCCCACAACCATCCGGACCGCCATTTCCGGGGCTTCCGCTGCACGGTCCACAGTTTCCGCCTCTGCCCCCATCCGGTCCACAACAGCCGGGACGTCTTCCAAATTCATTCCTTCCGTCAAGATCATCAAAACACATATTCAGGCTCCTTTCCAATTCCATTTTCATCCATCTTCCGTCTCTGTGAAAACAGACGCTTTATTTTCTTTTGTTACTATAGAATATGTACAAGGAGTCTTTTTTGTGTCCATCTTAGCAAAGCAGCCTTTTCCAGTAATCTACGATCCGGTCTATAACATCTCTATAAATGCTGCAATACGTGTTTCGATCTGTCCGCTGTCTGCTGTAGAATAGTCAGTTTCCAGTTTCATGTAAGGAATACCCATTTCTTCAGCCATACGGCCCATTTTAAAGGCCTCCACATTAAAGGTATGGCAGGCCTGAAGAACGATCTCCACTACTCCGTCTACCTGATAATCCCTGATCATCTGGGCAGTATTTTCCAAACGTCCGTTGTTAGAAGTCATAACAGAACAGTTAATGGACAGATAGCGGTCTGAAATCGCTCTGAGAATATCCGGCGCGTTTTCATCTACCAGCAGACGGTTGGTACGTTCACCGGAACAATCATCCAGACTGACGATCACGCCACCATTATTTTCGATCACACTTCCCACCTTCTGGATCACGCCACCGGTCGGACATCCGGTAAGCAGTATCCTTTTTGCAGAAGCTGGTACCGGGCGTTTTCCTTCTTCGTAAGCCTTTTTCGCCTCTGTTACCCGTTTACGGATATTATCGATCTGCTGATAAACATCAAAAGTAAAGGTTCCCTGCTGAAGGGCGATCATCATTTCCGTTCCCTTCATGGCTGGCGGTACCAGTTTCTGCAGATGATACATATCTAACTGTGCTTTTCGCAGTTCGTTGCGCACATGGGCTGCTTTTCGCAGACCTTCTTCTGTAATGGTACAGTTAAATTTCTCTTCCAGTTTCTCTTTTAACAGTTTTACTTCTTCATACCAGATATCTTTCGCATAAGGACGCTCCTGGCTCTGTGGAAGATGAAGTACATACGTTTCTTTGATCTCATTTAACAGCTCGTACATCTTCTTTTTACCATCACAGGTTGTCTCTCCGATGATAATATCCGAAAAATAGGTATAAGGACATTTTTCAGAATATGCAAAACCATAGGTACTCTTGATCAGCGGACATAAATTCTTTGGAAGGACTTTTTCCGCATCCGGTATGGTCTCACTGCTGGTTCCGCAAAGTCCTACCGTTGCAACACCTGCTGCATCTAACAGTTCCTGTGGTGTATAGGAACAAAGGCAGCCAGCCAGTTTTCCCCCATTGTCTTTAAATTCTTTGGCTCTTATAAATCCCTGTTTTCTTGCGTCTACAAACTCATCAAATGTCTTTGGCAGATCCATATTATAATTCCTCCTGATATTTATAATGTTCTCTCAAAATCTCTCTGTGATTGATCCTCTGAAAAGATTTTTTTATTCCCCTGACAACAACGCCGCCCCGATCGCTCCTGCATATCTTGCTAAAGGCATACTTTCCACAGGTGCATTTAACGCATGGCTTAAACGGCTGATCACATATTCATCTTCACAAAGTCCACCAGTGAGAAAATTACAGCTACCGACTCCACCACACCATAGGCAATATCTTCCCTGGAAGTTCCCTTTCCAATAAGGCTGATCACCTCGGACTCCGCAAACACCGTACACATAGAGCTGATAGTTACATCTTTGCCCTGTGAAGCCAATTCTGACAGTTCCTTCTGCGTCAGTCCCAGCCGGTTGGTCATGACTTCCAAGAATTTCCCGGTTCCTGCAGAACATTTATCATTCATAACAAATTTCATCACACGGCCGCTTTTTAATACGATCCCTTTTGTATCCTGACCACCGATATCAATAACGACTCCGTCCTTACCAAACAGCTTCCAGGCGCCTTTTCCGTGGCAGGTGATCTCTGTTATCACTTTATCTGCATAAGGCACAGATACTCGTCCATAACCGGTGGCTCCGTACCGGGTGCCTTCCCCTGCTACCTGTTCTTTTTCCAGCCACTCATAGATCTCATCTGCAGTTTTCCTGCTGGAAAATCCTGTTGCCATCTCCATGGTCTTCCATATTTCTCCATCCCGCAGCACCACGGTTTTTGCCGCACTGGAACCTATATCGATCCCCACCTGATACATGTCACTTCACCCCTTAAATCTCTTTGTTTTCATTTTAACATTAATTTTTCTCAATATCTAATCAGATATTGGATGATTTTGTGGGTATTTATAGGTTTTATCTATAAATTATGCTATAATGTAATGAGTGAAGAAAAAAGGAGTCACACCCATGGAATTCAAACAATTAGAGGCCTTCGTGGCCGTTGTAGATTATAAAAGCTTTTCCGAGGCAGCCAAACACCTCTACCTGACCCAGCCAACGATCAGTTCCCATATCCAGGCATTAGAAAAAGAACTGAATTCCCGTCTGCTCATCCGTACCACCAAACAGATGAAAGTTACAGACCGTGGAATGCAGCTCTATGAATGTGCAGTCCATATGTTAAATATGCGGAATCAGATCACGGATGAGTTTGTTGGGAATAAATGGAAACTGATCGATGTCAGTGCATCCACGATCCCCTCTTCCTACCTTCTTCCGGAGCTTTTGTCAGAGTTTTCCAAAATACAGCCGGATATCCATTTTCATATCTGGCAGTCTGACAGCGCTGACGCCATTGAAAAAGTGATCCAGGGCGCTGTGGATTTTGGTCTTACAGGTTCTAAAACAGATGCAGAGGACTGCTGTTTTATTCCCTTCTGTACCGACTCTTTAGTCATGGCAGCCCCGGTAACACCGGAATACCTGGAACTGGCTGATACATTAAAAAAAGAGGAACCTGTGGCTTTAAAACACTTTTTATCCCATCCTTTTATCCTTCGCGCCAATGGTTCCGGCACCCGCAAGGAGATCGATCTGTTTTTAGAACGGCACCAGATCAATCTTTCCGATCTTAACATCGTAGCCCGGATGAATGACCTGGAGTCTATTAAAAAATCTATTGTATCCGGCCTTGGAGTTTCCATTCTCTCTGCCCGCAGTGTAAAAGATATGGAAAGGACCCACCAGCTTCTCACCTTTCCATTGGAGAGTGCTGCGCAGGTCCGTACTTTTTACATCGTATACAGCAAAAACAGGATATTAAAACCCTATGTAAAGCAGTTTTTAAAATTCGTAGAACATTATTATAAATGACAAACTACATAAACAGGTTGCCTGACAATAACACCGGTACAAACATTATTGGATCCATACACCGTCTGCACCTACTCTGTAACCATCCGGAGTCTTGGTATTTGTAAGCATGACTCCGTCCGGACCCAGGTAATACCAGTTACCTTCTGCCCCTGTCTTCCATACATTCTTTGCCATACTTCCTGTAGAACACAGATAATACCAGTTACCATCGATTTCTTTCCAGCCTTTTGCCATGTAGTGATCTGCCTGGATCCAGTATTCTTCTCCATTATCTGTGATCCATTCATTAGAAGCTTTTACTCCATTGTTCTTCACATAGTACCAGCCGGTATCATCTTTCACCCATCCACGTTCTTTGGTAACGCCCGGACCTCCGGTATTATTTCCTGAAGATACAGCATGCACCGGTGTGCTGGCTGCTGTTTCCTGACCTGCAGGAGTAACTGTCGTTCCCTGTGTTTCCTGTGCCTGGTTAGAAGAACTGCTGGAATTATCAGACGCATTCTTTCCAGAAGCCGGGCCGGAAACCTGCGTATTGTTCTGACTGGTACTCTGTCCTGTAAGAGCACCTGCCTCTGCCAGCTTAAATCCATAATCTAACAATGCCTTGGTATCCGTATAATGGGTAGACTGGCTCTTCATCACCACTGCGACCAGCCTTACCCCGTTGCGCTCTGCAACAGTCACCAGGGTATTTCCTGCCTTGGACGTATATCCTGTCTTTCCACCAATAATTCCCTGATAATAACGGGCATCATTTGGATTTAACATTTTGTGTCCCATAGTCACGGTAAGACCGGAAGGATTGTTTTTTGTAGCCGGAAGTGTATAGGTTCTGGTAGATGCCACTGTTTTTACAATATCATTTGCAAAAGCAGCTCTGGCGATCAGAGCCATATCGTGAGGTGTGGTGTAATGGTTGGGATCATTTAAACCATGTGGATTTGCAAAATGGGTATTGGTACAGCCTAAAGAGGCTGCTTTTGCATTCATTTTCTCCGCAAATGCTGCATTACTGCCAGCCACATGTTCCGCCAGGGCATTTCCCACTTCATTGGCAGATTTTAACAGCAGTGCATACAGGCACTGGCGTACCGTCATCGTATCCCCTTCTGCCATGCCAATGGAAACAGCTCCTGACTCCAGGTTTGTAGTAGCTGTTGCAGAAAAGGTAACTGTATCGTCCAGATTACAGTTTTCTGCTACTAAAAGAGCGGTCATCAGCTTGGTAATGCTGGCAGGGTAATAGGTTGTATCCCCATTCTTGGAAAAAAGCACACTTCCATCTGCTGCGTTTAATAAAACTGCGCCCTGGGATGCAACGGTCGGCTTTGTAATAGAAGAAATGTCCACTGTCTGCCCGGAAGTATTCTGCGCTGTGGAAGGTTCTGAAGCCCCGGACTGACTTTGGGAAGAAGTTGTATTTCCTGTATCTAAAGGAGTAATGGAAACCTGACTTGCCCATGCTGGTACAGACAGCGCAAGAACAGCCGCTGTACAGATGGCAAGAAACTGGGATGATCTATGTTTTTTCATTGGGATATGTCCTCTCTGTGGTGTTTGAAAGAAACTTAGGCGGGACCTTCGTTAATGGCTTGTGAAAAGTCAGCGGACGCGTCACTGGCGCCTCCTCGACATGCTTGGCAACAAATGTCTGCTGCGCAGCCGCTTGTTTTTCCCTGCGCTCATTACATTATAGCACACACGCAGTTACAAAAAAACAAGCCATTTTGTTACGATTTCTTTAAGTTTTCCCCGTTTAACACAGCTTCTGTCAGTTCATCCCCTTTATACACCAGTTTTAAGGAGAAAAACGGTGCATTTTCCTGTAAAAGTTTTAAAAATATCTTATCGCCCTCCCACAGGTTCAGTTTTAACAGATCTTCTTTTTTGATCCATTCCAGAACGCCTTCGTTGCAGGAGATCATCTCCCCTGTATATCCGTCTGCTGTATACAGGCACATGTATTCTGTTCCCCACACATCGGAAACAAAGGTTACGATCCCCCGGAATTTCCAGGAAGTCAGTGTAAGACCGGTTTCTTCTTTTGCTTCTCTTAAAAGACAGTCCTCTGGGCTTTCCCCTTCTTCAAAATGGCCGCCGATCCCAATCCATTTGTCCTTGTTTTCATCATTTTTCTTGCTGACTCTGTGAAGCATGAGATAACTGTCATCTTTTTCTATATAACATAATGTTGTAAGTTTGGAGCGTTCTCCCAATTTATGTTCCTGCTTTCTTTTTCAAATACATTACAATGAGCCAAAGCCCGGTCTGCGGCTTTTGGCCCATAACCCAAAAAGAGCCGCCGCAAACGCGGCGACCCATGAATTTCGTCTAACACTCAGATTCCCGCGCTGACGCGCTCCACTGTCTGCTCACGCAGGCTGAATCTTCGTGAATGGCTTGAAAAAAACAAATGTCTGCTAACGCAGCCGCTTGTTTTTTTCTGCACTCATATCTATTCCTCAATGGAATAGTTTGGAGCTTCTTTTGTGATATGGATATCATGTGGATGACTCTCTTTTAAGGATGCTGCGGAGATCTTAACAAATCTTCCTGTCTCCTGAAGAGTTGGGATATCCTTTGCTCCACAGTAACCCATACCGGAACGTAAACCGCCTAACAGCTGGAATACAGTATCTTCTACCATACCCTTATAAGCTACACGGCCTTCTACACCTTCTGGAACCAGCTTCTTTGCGTCAGTCTGGAAGTAACGGTCCTTGCTTCCGTTTTCCATTGCTGCAATAGAGCCCATGCCACGGTATACTTTATACTTACGTCCCTGATACAGTTCGAAAGCACCCGGGCTCTCGTCGCATCCTGCAAACATGCTTCCCATCATGCAGACATTCGCACCGGCTGCGATTGCCTTTGTAACATCTCCGGAATACTTGATACCACCGTCTGCAATGATCGGGATTCCATATTCTTTTGCAGCTTCGTAGCAGTCCATAACAGCAGTGATCTGCGGAACACCGATACCTGCAACAACTCGTGTGGTACAGATAGATCCAGGTCCGATACCAACCTTAACTGCATCTACACCGGCCTCGATCAGAGCCTTTGTCGCAGCACCTGTTGCTACGTTACCTGCGATTACCTGCAGTTCCGGATATGCTGCCTTGATCTCGCGTACAGCCTTCAGAATGTTCTCTGAATGTCCATGTGCAGAATCAATTACGATCACGTCTACAGATGCCTTTACAAGTGCATCAACACGTGCAAGTACATTAGCAGTGATTCCTACCGCAGCACCGCAGAGAAGACGTCCCTGCTCATCCTTTGCAGCCAGAGGATATTTGATCTGTTTCTCAATATCTTTAATAGTAATTAAGCCTTTTAAGTTAAAGTCATCATCTACAATGGGTAATTTCTCTTTACGTGATTTTGCCAGAATCTTCTTGGCATCTTCCAGTGTAATTCCTTCTTTGGCTGTGATCAGTCCCTCAGAAGTCATGCACTCTTTGATCTTCTTGCTGAAATCTGTCTCAAACTTCAGATCACGATTAGTAATGATTCCGACCAGTTTTCTGCCCTCTGTGATCGGCACACCGGAGATACGGAACTTTGCCATTAACTCATCTGCGTCCTTAAGTGTATGTTCAGGAGATAAATAGAAAGGATCTGTGATAACACCGTTCTCAGAACGTTTTACCTTGTCTACCTCTTCTGCCTGCGCTTCAATGGACATATTCTTATGAATAATACCAATACCACCCTGTCTCGCCATAGCGATCGCCATGCGATGCTCGGTTACTGTATCCATTCCTGCACTCATCATAGGAATGTTCAGTTTAACCTTCTTTGTTAAGTAAGTTGTGACATCTACCTGATTCGGAATTACCTTTGAATATGCCGGAACTAACAGCACGTCATCAAAAGTAATGCCTTCACCAATGATAGTACCCATTGCATTTCCTCCCTTGCGTATATGAAATTAAATTACTATTGTAATGTAAAAAGGAACCAGCAACTGGTCCTTTTATTTTCAACAAGTGTAACAAAAATCAGATTCTATGTCAATCCAAAAAAACTTTGCTCGGTGCTGAATTTTTCATAGCCTGTGCAAGTGCCTCATCCGGTTCCAGGATGATCTTGCATAAATTTCCGTCCAGTCTTGTGATAACACCAAAGCGTTTATGCTCCGGATTTCCTGATGAAAAGTCCAGTACTTTCATGTTCTGGTTTCCGTTGTAATAGTCCATTCTGTGGGAATCCAGCGGTGCTGCCAGATCTGCTTCTGATAATTTGAAGCTCTTTACTTTCTTTCTTTTTGTCTTTGACATGATCATGTCGATGTCAAAATCGCCATTGATAAACAGATATTCATATTCTACGTCTGTTTTCGGGATTACAAAATAGCATGCAATTCCAAGCGCTACGGCAATGATCAGTGCCAGCGGTGTGATGATAAGTCCGGCAAATACTGCCAGCACTGTCAAAACGATCAGACCGTATTTGAGCAGGCTGTCTTTAGCCGTCTTATCTTTCTTTACCAGTAATTCTGAATACAAGTCGCCCATTGTTTCGTCTCCTTTTCATTTGTTCAGCTGTTGAAAGCAGCTTTTTTTGCACAGCATATTTAACAATTATATTTTATTCATCATGCTGTTTTTCTACATTATATCACAAAACGGAACCATCGTCTATGACGACGGTTCCGTTTCACATATTTCCGCCTGCGCTGTTTTTATCTATAGTAATCCTCGTAAATAATGCATTTAAGACAGTTCAGCAGAGTGCGAAAGACAAGGAAGATATCTGCAGGCGTGCTGACGCACGGCAAAGATATCTGACGCAGGATTTCACACTCTGATGGGCTGGATTAAGATGCATTATTTCAGAGAATTGCTATAAGCATACTGCGGTATAATTTTATCGTTTATTAAAGATTACATCATTCCCATTCCCGGGTTAGCAGCCGGTGCAGGTGTGTCTTCTTTGATAATTGCAACAGCAGATTCTGTTGTAAGTAATGTAGATGCAACACTTGTAGCATTCTGAAGAGCACTTCTTGTAACCTTTGCAGGGTCAAGGATACCTTCGCTTACCATATCTACATATCTTTCATTCAGAGCATCGAAGCCGATTCCCGGTTCGGATTCTCTTACTTTGTTGATGATTACGGAACCTTCAAGTCCTGCATTTGCAGAAATACGGAACAGAGGAGCTTCCAGAGCTTTCAGGATGATATTTGCACCTGTCTTCTCGTCACCTTCCAGAGTTGTTGCAAGTTTTGCAACTTCTTTGGATGCGTGGATGTAAGCAGATCCGCCACCTGCGATGATACCTTCTTCTACTGCTGCTCTTGTAGCTGCAAGAGCATCTTCCAGACGAAGCTTAGCTTCTTTCATTTCTGTCTCAGTGGAAGCACCAACACGGATAACAGCTACGCCGCCAGCCAGTTTTGCAAGTCTTTCCTGTAATTTTTCTTTATCAAATTCAGATTTTGTTTCTTCAATCTGTCCACGGATCTGAGCAACACGGTTTGCAATTGCATCTTTGTCACCCATACCGTCAACGATAACTGTGTTCTCTTTTGCAACTTTAACAGATTTTGCACGTCCTAACTGCTCCATAGTTGCGTCTTTCAGTTCCAGACCAACTTCTTCGGAGATTACCTGGCCGCCTGTAAGGATTGCGATATCCTGAAGCATTTCTTTTCTTCTGTCACCATATCCCGGAGCTTTGACAGCTACTACCTGGAAGGTTCCTCTTAATTTGTTTACGATCAGAGTTGTAAGAGCTTCACCCTCTACATCTTCAGCAATGATAAGAAGTTTCGCACCAACTTTTACGATCTGCTCCAGTAATGGAAGGATTTCCTGGATGTTGCTGATCTTCTTGTCTGTGATCAGGATATATGGATCTTCCAGATTTGCTTCCATTTTTTCCATATCTGTTGACATATATGCGGATACATATCCACGATCGAACTGCATACCTTCTACAAGGTCAAGTTCTGTGTGCATTGTCTTGGATTCTTCTACTGTGATAACGCCGTCTTTGGAAACTTTTTCCATAGCATCTGCTACTAACTGTCCAACAGTCTCATCGCTTGCGGAAATAGATGCAACGTTTGCGATCTGTTTCTTGCCGCTGATTGTCTGGCTCATGTTCTTGATTGCTTCTACAGCTACATCTGTAGCTTTCTTCATACCTTTTCTGAGGATGATCGGGTTAGCGCCTGCTGCCAGGTTTCTCATTCCTTCGTGAACCATAGCCTGTGCAAGAACAGTAGCTGTTGTTGTACCATCACCTGCTACATCGTTTGTTTTGGAAGCAACTTCTTTGATCAGCTGTGCGCCCATGTTTTCAAATCCGTCTTCCAGTTCAATTTCTTTTGCGATTGTAACACCGTCGTTTGTGATAAGCGGAGCACCGTATGGTTTGTCAAGAACTACGTTTCTTCCTTTCGGTCCTAATGTTACTCTTACTGTATCAGCTAATTTATTTACACCAGCTTCAAGAGCTGCTCTGGCTTCTGCGCCGAATTTAATTTCTTTTGCCATGATAATATGACCTCCTGATTCAAATTTTGATCTCTATGAATTCTTTCTGATACTTAGCCGGTATTTCATGTTACATCCTGTAAATATTATCTTATAAGTATCTTCATTTATGTTTTCTATTTTGATATTGCTTATTTAACAATTGCAAGAATATCATTCTGTTTTACGATAATGTATTCTGTGCCATCCATCTTTACTTCTGTTCCTGAATATTTGGAGTAGATAACTTTATCACCTACCGCTACTTCCATTTTTACTTCTTTGCCGTCAACAACTCCGCCAGGTCCTACAGCAACAACTTCTGCCTGCTGTGGTTTTTCCTTTGACTGTCCAGGAAGTACGATTCCTGATTTGGTAGTCTCCTCTGCAACTAACTGTTTTAATACAACTCTGTCAGCTAATGGTTCTAATTTCATTATAATTCCTCCTAACTCTATCTTGTTAGCACTCAACAAAATCGAGTGCTAAAAACTTTCTAGGTATAAGATAGCACTCTCTTTCTTTTTTGTCAACATTCGATTTTGAATTTTATAATTACTTTAGATTTATTTCATAAAATCCATTCGTCACCTGCAGGACCAGAATCATACC
>OHCU01000738.1_pt1 | contig 11236 bp, 7 predicted proteins | sample 1566861 | NCBI WGS metagenome assembly OHCU01 (sample SAMEA3879521, study PRJEB24766) | human gut metagenome | biome: human-associated habitat; feature: feces | place: USA | collected 1985/1987
CGAAGGCTCCGTCCGTTCCGCGAATGCCCGCCTGCGGGCGGTCGTTCTCTGTTACGCTCCTATACCCTCACGGATATCAAGTCGTTAGCTTGCGCGGTGCTCTGTGTTGCCCGGACTTTCCTCTCCCGGCCTCGGCCGGCAGCGACAGGGCGGGCCTGCCCCGCAAAGGTAATAAAATTCGGCGGATTCCCGCTCCGCGGTTGCGATTTCCGGACATAAGCCGGGAATATCCCGGCTTGCCGCCATGGTATTCGCGTCCATGCCGTGCCCGGGCTCCCGGCCTGTGCCGTGACGCATTCCCGCCGGGCGGCAGGGTGCTCCCCGAGGCGGCGGCAATACGCCGCCGTCCCCGGCTTCCGCCTTTTCCCTGTCGCCGGATACGGCGCTGCCTGCGCCGTATCCCCCGTTCCCTTTCGGCATACTCCGTCCGGACACACCGTATGCCCCGTACGGAATCTTTTTTGCAAATATTGGATAAAGTTGTATTTTTGCTTTGTCCCTCCGCCGTTCTTCGGGGCGGCGGGCCCGAAGAATATACCGGCCGATGGCAGATAACGCGCATACGATCGACATACACGACAACCGCACGGTTGTCGGATTGCTCCGTGCGGGGGATGAAAAATGTTTCGATGCGCTTTTCCGCCGCTATTACAAACCGCTCTGCACCTATGCCACGCGCTTCGTGCCGCCGGTACGCGCCGAGGAACTCGTCCAGGACACCCTGATGTGGGTGTGGGAAAACCGCACCTCGCTGATCCCCGAGATGCCGCTCAAATCGCTGCTGTTCACCATCGTAAAGAACAAGTCGCTAAACAGCGCCTTGCGCGACACGCTCAAGAACCGCATCATCCGCCAGCTGGCCGAACGCTACGAAGAGACGTTCGACGACCCCGATTTCTACCTCGAGGGCGAACTGGTGCAGCGGCTGACCGAAGCTCTGCGCAAAATGCCTCCTGAATTCCGGCAGACCTTCCGTATGCACCGCCTGGAAGGTATGACCCACAAAGAAATAGCCGTCCGCCTCAACGTCTCCCCGCAGACGGTCAATTACCGTATCGGGCAGACGGTTCGCCTGCTGCGCGAAGAGCTCAGCGATTACTGGCCGCTGCTCGTGCTGTTGCTGTGGCCTGACCTCTCCTGATAAGGAAATCTGAATTTTTTTTCGCCGTTCCGTTAGCATCCTTTGCTGACGGATTGTATTACTTTATAGACAAGCAAACAGCATGGCAAATTTCGAAATCGACGAAGAGGTATTGGTAGCCTTCCTCAAGGGCGAGCTGGACGCAGCGCAGGCGGCGGCCGTAGAGGCGTGGTACGACCGCTCGGCCGCAAACCGCAGGATGCTCGGCCAGGTCTATTATATATTATATGTCAGCGACCGTATCAACGACGCGGCCGGTATCGACGTCGAGCGTTCGCTCCGGCAGTTCAAGCGCCGCATGCACGCCGGACGCCGTATCTCCCTGCGCCGGAGCGCGGTGCGTATAGCCGCTGCGGCCGTGATCGCCGCGGTGCTCCTGGCCGGCGGGCTCACGACCGTGTTGCTTTCCAAGCGCCTGGCGCAGCCCGTGACCGTCGTCACCCAGCTGGGCGAGCGGTCGCAGGTGGTGCTGCCCGACGGGACGAAGGTGTGGCTCAATTCGTCGAGCAGCGTGGAGTACGTCGCCCCCTTCTTTTCGCGCCAGCGCCGCGTGAAGATGGAGGGTGAAGCCTATTTCGAGGTCGAGCACGACCGCCGGGCGCCGTTCGTCGTGTCGACCAACGGCCTGGACATCGAAGTCCTCGGCACGCGTTTCAACATCCGCAACGACGACAACGAGCATCGTGTCACCACCGTCCTGCTCGAAGGCGCCGTCAAGGCCTATGCTTCGGGACGCGAGCAGGCCTCGGTGCGCCTGCACCCCGCGCAGCAGCTGGTTTTCGACACCCGGACGCACGCCATGCGCCTGACCGACTGCCCCCTCGGCCGAACGCTCGATCAACTGGATCGACGGCCGCTTCTGCTTCGAGCACGATACCTTCGGGGAGATCGTCGCCGAGCTCAAGCGCTACTACAACGTCGACATCCGCTTCATGGACAACCGGCTCCGCGACATGCGCTTCTCGGGCAATTTCCGCGTCGAGGACGGCATCTACCACATCATGTCCGTATTGCAACTGACCTATAAATTCAATTACAGGATCGCCGGCAACGACATCGAACTCTACGCAAACCCTGAACGATAACCGTATACGAACTTAAAAACCTTCGATCCGCCTATGGAAAATTAACGTCTCTTTTTTCTCGGATGCCGCACTTTTCGGCGGCCTGTTTCGACACCTAACCATTACACTAACCTAAAATCTGATCCATGAAAAAAACTAACCTTGCGACAGGCAGGGGAGGACGTGTTGTCGCTACATGTTTCCGTTGTCTGTTCGTTATCCCGATGCTGCTCCTGGGATGCTTCGGCGCCACCTCTGCCGCAGCACAGACGCAGCAAGCCCTCTCGCGTGTGAGCCTCGATGCCCCGGACGCGACGGTCATCACGGTTTTCCAGGCTATCCAGCAGCAGACGGGCTGTTCGTTCGTCTACAATACGTCGGACATCGACACCGACCGCAAAGTGAGCCTTTCGGTGCACGACGAACCGCTGCAGGCCGTGTTGGACAAGCTCTTCGCGGGCTCCGACATCGCTTATACCCTTCGGGACAAACACATCGTGCTCTCGAAGAAAGCTAAAAATTCCCCCCCCCCCACAGCGCTCAGGGCGGCGTTACCGGAGTCATAAAGGACGATAAGGGCATGCCCCTGGTCGGCGCCACCGTGCTTATCAAAGGTACGACAACCGGTGCTGCCGCCGACATCGACGGCAATTTCTCGCTTCCGCAGGCCAAACCGGGGGACACGCTCGAAATTTCGCTCATCGGCTATACCAAACAGGAGCTTCCCGTCTCGGGATCCGCCCCGTTGTCGGTGGTCATGCACGAGGACAACGAAGTGCTCGACGCCGTGGTGGTTACCGCCCTCGGCATCAAAAGGTCGGAGAAAGCGCTGACCTACAACGTGCAGGAGGTCGCGGGCGACATCGTCAACACGGTCAAGGACGCCAACTTCATGAACTCGCTTTCGGGCAAGGTCGCCGGCCTTCAGATCAACGCCAGCGCCTCGGGCGTGGGCGGTTCCACGCGCGTGGTGATGCGCGGCGTGAAGTCCATCAGCGGCAACAACAACGCCCTCTATGTGATCGACGGTATCCCGATGCCCGACCTGCGTTCGTCGCAGACCGAGGGCACCTACGAAACGCCCGACGGCGGCGATTTCGAGGGTATCTCGAACCTCAACCCCGAGGACATCGAATCCATGACGGTGCTTTCGGGCGCCACGGCGGCCGCGCTCTACGGTTCGCAGGGTGCCAACGGCGTGATCGTCATCACGACCAAAAAGGGCGAGGAGGGGCGTGTGCGCGTGAACTACGCCAACAACACCACCTTTTCGTCGCCGTTCGTCATGCCGCAGTTCCAGAACACCTACGGCACCGAAGCTACGGCACCGTCCATGAGCTGGGGTACGAAGCTCTCGACCCCGACCTCGTACGACCCCTCGGATTTCTTCCAGACCGGCTTCGAGGAGACCAATGCGATCTCGGTTTCGGGTGGTACGCGCGTGAACCAGTCCTATTTCTCGGCCGCTTCGCTCAATTCGCGCGGCATCATCCCCAACAACGTCTACAACCGGTACAACTTTACCTTCCGCAATACCACGCAGCTCATCAAGGACAAGCTGACGCTCGACCTGGGCGCTTCCTACATGCGCCAGTACAAGCGTAACCCGCTCGTGCAGGGCCTCTACCACAACCCGCTGATTCCCATTTACCTTTTCCCGCGCGGCGACGACATCTCCAAGTACGAGGTTTACGAGCGTTACGACGCCACGGCGGGCTATATGAAGCAGTTCTGGCCCCTGGAGTTCATCACCGGCGTCGAGAACCCCTGGTGGATTACCAACCGCGAGCTGTTCGAGAATACGGCGCACCGCTATACGTTCAACGCCACGCTCAAGTGGGACATTGCCGACTGGATCACCCTCACGGGGCGCGTGCGCACCGATAACATGGTGATGAACTATACGCGCAAGATCTATGCCTCGTCCGACAAGCTGTTCGCTTCCGAATACGGCAACTACCAGAACAACAAGATCCACCACAACAACCTCTACGCCGACGCCCTGCTGTCGATCAACAAGAGTTTCTTCGACGACAAGTTCTCCCTGTCGTTCAACCTGGGTGCGAGCATCCTCGATGACAAGAACGACGGCGAAGGCTTCGAGGGCCACCTGGCCACCCTCGCCAACAAGTTCTCGGTCTACAACGTGGATATGAGCCATTCGCAGACCAAACCCTACGCCGACCGCTACCACGACCAGACGCAGGCCGTCTACGCCACCGCCCAGCTGGGATATAACGGCATGGTCTACCTCGACGTGACGGCGCGCAACGAGTGGGCGTCGCAGCTGGCCTTCACGCCCCATATGAACATATTCTACCCGTCGGTGGGCCTTTCGGCCGTCATCTCGTCGATGGCCGACCTTTCCAAAGCCGGCATTTCGTTCCTCAAGGTGCGTGCCTCCTATGCCGAGGTGGGTAACGCCCCGCAGCGGTTTATTACCGGTGTCAATACGCCCTTGCAGACGGGCGGTATCGTTTCGTCGGACTCCTATGCCCCGGCTGTCAACCTTACGCCCGAGCGCACCAAGTCGTTCGAAGTGGGCCTGAACGCCAAGTTCCTCGGCAACAAGATCTGGACGGACGTGACCTATTACAATACCAACACCTACAACCAGCTTTTTAGCTACGATGCACCGCCCAGCACCGGCTACAAACGGGCATATATCAATGCCGGCAAGGTCAACAACTGGGGTATCGAAGCGGTCGTGGGTTACAAGAACAAGTGGCGCGACTTCTCGTGGTCGACCAATGTCAACTTCTCGATGAACCGCAACGAGGTGAAGGAGCTGGTTCCCGAAGGCACGCGCGACGTGGCCGGTAACCTGGTGACTGTCGACGAGGTGAACATGGACTACGGCGGCTACCGCATGAAGATCCGGGAGGGCGGTTCGATCGGCGACTTCTACGTGACGGGGCTCAAGACCGACGACCAGGGACGCATCTATGTCGACCCCAATACCAATACCGTCACCACCGATCCCAATACGTGGCTTTACGGCGGCAATACCGAAGCCCGCTTCCGCCTGGGGTGGAACAACCGGTTCTCCTACAAGGGCGTGAACCTCGGCGTGCTGTTCGATGCCCGCATCGGCGGCCAGGGCGTTTCGGCGACGCAGGCCCTGATGGATCGCTGGGGTGCCTCGCAGGATTCGGCCGATGCCCGGGAAAACGGCGGTGTCTGGATCTCCGAGGATCAGAAAGTCCCCGATGCCAGGGTCTTCTACGCCAACAACGGCAACGGGCTTTCGATGCTTTCACACTACGTTTACAGCATGACCAACGTCCGCCTGCGTGAACTTACTCTGGGCTACGACCTTCCTTCCAGGTGGTTCAACGACAAGATCGGCATGACCGTGTCGCTCGTCGGCCGCAACCTGTGGATGCTCTACAACAAGGCGCCGTTCGATCCCGAGATCACCGCGTCCACGGGTACCTATTACCAGGGGCTCGACTATTTCATGCAGCCCAGCGCCCGTACCATCGGTTTCAGCGTAAGACTCCAATTCTAAAATTTCAGACCAATGAAACGATTCAATCATACAATAGGATTTTTCGCCGCTGCGGCGCTTGCCGCCTGTACCGGGGACTTCGAATCCTTCAACACCAATCCCGATGCGGTGCAGTCGGTCGACAAGAAGACCTACATCACCACCATGCAAATGGATGCCGTGATCCCGTGCAGCGACGTGGGGGCCAACGAGTTCCAGCGCGCTTGCAACCTGATGGGCGACGCCTTCGGCGGCTATCTCTCCCCGATCCAGGCCTTCAACGGCGGCAGCTATACCTGTACCTACGACCTCGACGGTACGGACTATAACAACGTGCCCTTCTCGGTGGCTTTCACCAATGTGATGCCTGCATGGCTCAACCTCAAGTACGCCTACCAGAACGGGCAGGTTACCGACGACGTCTTTGCCGTTGCCGAGGTCATCAAGGTGATGGCCCTCCAGCGTACCACCGACATCTACGGCCCGATCCCCGTTTCGAATTTCGGCCAGACCGAAAACCCCTACGAATCGCAGGAGACCGTCTACAAAAACCTTCTCACGGATCTGAATGCCGCCATCGTGGTGCTCAAGGAGTATGCGGCCAATGCCGCCGACGCCAGGCCGTTGCAGAAGGTCGACGCCGTTTACCAGGGCGACTATACGAAATGGCTCAAGCTGGCCAACTCGGTCAAGCTCCGCATGGCCATGCGCATCCGTTTCGTCGAACCTGCTCTTGCCCGAACCTATGCTGAGGAAGCCGTCAGGGACGGGGTGATGACCGCTTCGGACGACGGTGCGTGGCTCAAGAGTTCCGGTTCGGTACAGGTATACAATCCGCTCGAAGAGGTGTGGAACGCCTATAACGATACTCGTATGGGTGCGACCATCGACGCTTATATGAACGGTTACGCCGATCCGCGCCTGCCGGCCTATTTCAAAACCTGCGAGGATGGCAAGTACCACGGTGTCCGCAGCGGTCTCAGCTCGATGCTGAAGGCGGACTATACCGGACTTTCGGTGCCCAACGTCGCCAAGGATACGCCCGTCGTGTGGTTCCTCGCTTCCGAGGCCGCTTTCCTGCGGGCCGAAGGCGCCATGCTTGGCTGGGACATGGGTGGTGACGACGAATCGTTCTACAAGACGGGTATCGAACTGTCGTTCCTCGAACGCGGTCTTACCGCGGCCGCTGCGGCCACCTATGCCGAGAGTGCGAGCGAACCCCAGGCATTCGAGGACGCTTCGGCCGCCTCGACGAAATACAACGCTTCGAAACCTTCGTCCGTCTCCCCGAAATGGAATGCCGGCGCCGGGGACGAGGAGAAACTCGAACGGATCATCACGCAGAAGTGGATCGCCATGTTCCCCAACGGGCAGGAAGCCTGGTCGGAATTCCGCCGCACGGGCTACCCCAAGGTGATCCCGATCGTCAACAACCTCAGCGGCGGCAAGGTCGATACCAACGTCCAGGTGCGCCGTATGACCTTCCCGCGTTCGGAGTACTCGAACAATGCCGCCGGCGTGGCGGCTGCCACCGCACTGCTCGGCGGAGCCGATACCGGCGGTACGAAACTCTGGTGGGATAAGAAATAATGAACCTAAAAACAACACGAAAGATGAAAAATTTCTTGAAATACGTCGCGGCCCTTGCGATCGTGGGTGCCTTTTTCGTCGCTTGTTCGGATTGGACGGATCCCGAGCGTGAAATTACGCAGCATCCCGACCAGCAGTCGCCCATCCTGCGCGATAATGCCTACTACCAGGCCCTGCGCGAATACAAAAAGACCAAGCACAAGATCGCTTTCGGCTGGTACGGTTCGTGGACGGCCGTCGGCGCATCCTACCAGACCCGCCTGCAGAGTGCTCCCGACTCGATGGATATCATCTCCATCTGGAGCCAGTGGCATTCGCTGACCCCCGAGCAGATCGCCGACAAGGAGTTCGTGCAGAAGATCAAGGGCACGAAGGTGACCTTCACGATCTTCTCGGACAAGATGCCCGAGCCGTTCCTCACCGAGATCGGCGGCGGCGAATATACCGACGAGGCCATCGAGGCCTACGCCAAAGCCTACTGCAAGGACTCGATGGACAAGTACAGCTACGACGGCATCGACGTCGACTACGAACCCGGCTACGGCGCTTCGGGGCCGTTCGTGGGACATGACAACGAGCTGTTCAGGAAGCTGATCCTGGCCATGAGCAAATACGTCGGCCCCAAGTCGGGGACGGGACGCCTGCTTATGATCGACGGCGTGCCCTATGCCGTGCATGCCGATGTGGCCGACTGCTTCGACTACGGCATCGTGCAGGCTTATAATTCTTACGTCTATACCTATTTGCAGGATCGCTTCGACGATGCCTATAAGAAAGGCTGGAAGCCCGAGCAGTATATCTTCGCCGAGAACTTCGAGTCCCTCTGGAAAACCGGCGGCGTGTCGCATAAATGCCGCGACGGCCAGTGGGTCAACTCGCTGCTGGGCATGGCGCGCTTCAACCCCACGCAGGGTTTCGGCGCCGGTTTCGGTGCCTATCACATGGAGTATGAGTACGCCAATTCGTCGATGCCTTACAAGTATATGCGCGAGGCGATCCAGGATGTGAACCCCGCCGGCGGCGACCTGATCGTCGGTCTGACCTCGACCGGCTTGTCCAAATACCTGTTCCTGGTCGGGGACGACGGTACCATCACGGGCGAGGTGGACGAAAAAATCCGGGTCGAGCTGGCTCGTCCTGCCCCGGCCGACGTTTCGTTCCCGCTGGCTATCGACAATTCGCTGGTCGATGCCTACAACGAAAAGCACGGCACCTCCTACGAGCCGATCGACCCCGCGCGTGTTTCACTCGGCACGCTCGGCGTGGCAGCCGGTGCGTTCTTGTCCGACGAGGTGTCCGTTACCGTAAGTTCTGCCGGGATCGAGAAGGGTTACTACCTGATCCCCATCGTCGTGGAACTTCCCGCGGAAGATATTTATACCTCGAAGGAGCCATTGGTACGCTACCTGCTGTTGACGGTGTCGGCGATGGAGATCGACGTCGATGCGACGGCGCTTACGGGCGTGAAGATCGAACCTGCCTCCGGGTGGACGATCGTCTGCTACCAGGGCACCGCTTCGAGCGGCGCCAACGGCGTCTGGAACCTCGATTCCGATGCGCAGAAGGCCTGCATGTTCGACGGCAAGCTCGACTCCAACTGCTGGTATGCCGCGAATGCGTCCTATTCGTGGGGGAACGGCGGCAACTTCATCATCACGCTGGACAAGGCCTACGACATCAACGGCTTCCGCTGGCATATCTACTACGAGGACTCCAACCCCGAATGTACCGATTTCCAGTACAGCGAGGACGGCACCAACTGGTATAGCCTCACCAATGAAATTTCGTTCGTGCCCAAACTCTCGGCCGACAACTGGAAGATATTCCAGTTCAAGAAGACCGTCAAAGCCCGCTATCTCCGGGTATACGTCGGCCGGGTAACCGATTTCACCAGTATGAACGAGGCCGAGATTTTCGCCCCTGCAAACTAAACCTAAAACAAGAGAACTATGAAACTGAAATATTTGGTCGCTCCGCTGTTGTTCGCCGCCGCTGCGGCGACGGGCTGTCAGGAGTCCGCGGAGACCTATCCTGCGATCTACATGACCGATGCGCAGAACAATCCCGACAAATCAATGACCATCGACGAACCCCCTGCCGAGACCTCGATCACCGTATCCTCCTCGGTGGTTATGGAGCACGACGTGCGGATCCAGTTGGAAGTGCGGCCCGAACTGCTGGCTGCCTATAACGACAAGTACGGCAAAAACTACCAGATTCCGCCCGAGGAAAGCTACGCCCTGAGTTCGACCGAAACGACCATCCTGGCCGGCTACAACACCTCTTCGGCGATCGACTTCACGGTGTCGTCCGTCTCGGAGTTCGCCGAGGGCGTGACCTATTGCGTCCCCGTGGGCATCAAGACCGTATCCGGCGGAATAAGCGTGCTCGAACCGAGCCGCACGCTCTTCATCGTGCTGAAGACCCCGGTGATCAGCAAGGCGATCTACCTGGGATCGAGCAACATCTACAAGGTGACTTCGTTCCAGGAGAATTCCGACCTGGCAGCCCTTCCGCAGCTCACGCTCGAAGCCCGCGTATACATGCTCGGCTTCCAGACCCGCGATCCTTATATCAGTTCCATCATGGGTATCGAGGGCATCTGCGGCGTACGTTTCGGCGACGTGAAGGTCGATCCCGACTGCATCCAGATCTGTCACGACTCCTACCAGCCCGCAGCTACCGACAAGCCGTTCGACAAGGAGAAGTGGTACCACGTCGCCGCAGTCTGGACGGGCTCTTCGTGGGACATCTATATCAACGGGCAGTATGCCACGGGCGTGGAAACGCAGGGCGAGACCATCGACCTGACGAGCGACAATTCGGGCGGTTTCTACCTGGGAGCCTCCTATGGCGGCGGCCGTACGCTGAACGGCTATGTCGCCGAGTGCCGCGTATGGACACGCGCCCTCTCGCAATCCGAGATCGCCAACAACATGAACTATGTCGACCCCACGTCCGACGGGCTGCTCGCTTACTGGCGCATGAACGCCTGGGAGCCCAACGACAGCGGTTCCGGCAATATCGTGCGCGACCTCACGGGCCATGGTTACGATGCCGTCGGCGACAGTTCGAATCCGACGATGATGGACACCAAGTGGAATTAGTCCGCTTATAGACCGACAAGGGCCGTGCGACCCCGGCATAAGCCGGGTTGCACGGCCCTTTTTTCATACTCCTGCTTCGGGCTGCCTCTGCTTCGGGCTGCAAACCCGCCCCGGATGGCGGCCCGTCGCGGCCTGTCGGCAGTCTGTCGGCGGTTTCGGTTTCCGGCTGTCCCCGTTCCCCGACGGTTTCCGGACGCGGATTGCACTTGCTTCCGGCTGTCCCCGTCCTCCGACGGTTTTCGGCTGCGGTTTGCCTTTGGCTGGCTGTTCTCCGGCGGCGCTCTTCCGGCTGCGGCCACGGCTCGCTCCGCCCTCCTCCGGCTTTGCCGGTTCATCCCGATTTGTTGTTGTACCCGACCTAAAGACCTTATGAAAAAAATCACGCTTATCTCTTTTTGCCTTGCCGCTTTCGCCTTTGCTTCGTGCGCCGGCGGCGGGTGCCCGGCCACGGGCATCATCCCGGCCCCGCAGCAGGTGACGTGGGGCGAAGGTGCCTTCCGTATGCCTGCCAAGCTGCTCTACACGACCGACCTCGACGGGCAGGACAAGGCCGACCTCGCGGCGTGGATGCAGCGTGCCGCGGACGGATTCTTCCCCGCCTCCTTTGCCGAGGCCTCCGACGGCGACATGCCCGCACTCGAACTGCTTCGTACGGGCGACGGCGCCCCCGAAAGCTACCGTCTCGACGTCTCCCGCACAAAGATCACGCTCACGGCCCCCGATGCCGCAGGGTTGTTCTACGGACTCCAGTCGCTCGCACAACTGGCCGGGCACCACGGCCGCCGCATTCCGGCCGTCACGATCGTGGACGCCCCGCGCTTCGGTTACCGGGGCTTCATGCTCG
>OHCU01000739.1_pt1 | contig 11235 bp, 8 predicted proteins | sample 1566861 | NCBI WGS metagenome assembly OHCU01 (sample SAMEA3879521, study PRJEB24766) | human gut metagenome | biome: human-associated habitat; feature: feces | place: USA | collected 1985/1987
AGGTATTCTTTTTGGTCAATTCCCTTTACTCTTTAAAGTATACAGGAAGCTCCTTCATCCGCATAAAAGTGGCATCATGGTCTGTCTTTGAATAACTGTTGCGTTCCGCACAGATATGTATCTGCTGGTTATCAGTCTTTTAAACGGACGCAAAGTCCAAGAAAGGAGAAGATATCCAAAGCTACCTACCTTCTGACAGCTTAAGCAACAAGATGGATAATTCCTTACTGGCTGTAAGGGATATGAACCATAAATATATTGCAGTAGATTTTGCAAAATAGAAATTTGTATGTTGGAAATAGAATAGTTTACTTCTAATAGATTTAAAATAGTTTACTTCCACACAACAATAAATTATAGTAAATGTGTGAAAGTAAGGTGATAAAAATGAATAAAAAAGAAAAGTTAGACAATATGTTATGTGAAAAGGATGGAGTTCTTTAAACTGCGGATGTAATTGAAGCAGGAATTTCAAAAACTTATTTTATGGAATATGCAAAGAAAATGGAATTAGAACGTGTGGCAAAAGGAATTTACTTGTCGCCGGATGCATGGGAAGATCCTTTTTATTTCTTCTAAAATATTGACCATCCAACAATTTTTTTAATTCCATCAATGACTGTATTATACGGAATATATGTAAAAAGCAGTTTCCCGGTGATTTCTTCATAGTCGTTTTTGTAGGCGCTTTTTTCAATGATTTCCGCCAGAACATCGTTGATACATATATTTTCTTTTGCGGAGGGACAAATGGAAAGTGGTGCCCGCAGCTGTCGGACCTCTTTCACAAGCGCTGATAAAGAATTGTCAGGCTCCATATATTCTGCAATCTTGTATATATCGTATAAATGGCGGGAATGCCTGTCAACTTTATTGGATAAATAGTAGTCACAAATGGCAAATACCTTATCAATCAGTGTCCGTTCGATTGCCTGAGTTGTAATTTCAAATGGCATAAGTCCAAATTCTTCTGCCAGATATTCCTGATCGGTAAGTTTCAGGAACCGATGGATATAATTATCTGCCGTTCGGGTGACTGTTGGGAAAGGCAGCAATGCAATATATGTTTCGATAACAAGTTCCGGCTTTAATTCCAAAATTGGAGAGTAAAGGCTGGAATAACTGGCTCGGTAACAATTATAACTGCGTCTGCTCCGGGTTGCATCCAGGTTCAAAATGGGAAATTGCAGAGCATCCATAGAGGATACAATCGCTTTCTTTAGTTGCCTTTTTCGGCTTTCACCGGGTATGCCCTCGGAAGCGGCGTAAGAAATATCAATATCTTCCGAAAACCGTTCTAATATTTGATAGCATTTTGTCAGAGATGTGCCGCCTTTAAAGACCATACCTGGGATTCTTGCAGCCAATTCACGAAGGGCGAGCGTTACATAATAGTCTTTTTCAATAATCCCCGGCGGTATGCGTAATTCATTGGCAGCAGCGGTTATAAGCTCTGCAAAGGCCTCGTGGTCAAGATGTAAATTCATAAATAATCCCCCATTCAATCAGCTTCTTTGCGGTTGTCCCTGTAACAGCGGGAAAGACACTGGAAAGAAGCGCCTGAGTGTAATTCTGTTTTCGAGCATAGTTTCTTAACAATGACTTGGTTTCTGCTTCTGAATATTCAGAATACTTCTCAATTTGTGCGACTGTATCCAGGAATTGGAGCAGTCCGGCATTTTGGGATGTAATCTCTATGGCAGGGCGCTTCAGACGAAGTGTTTGGGAGCCTATCGTAACAGTCCGCCCTTTGCTTGATTCTTTTGACGTTACAATTTCCAAAACAGCCGGCATCTGAGTAGTTAAGCCAAGTTGGTTGGCAGACATAGCACCTGAAAAGTATCCATAAGTTTCCTTTGAATTTGTTATATATTTGCGGATAATGACTTTCATAGGGTCTAAATAGCTCTGTTTCAATAGCCGTGATGCCTTTGGAAGATAGTAAATTCCGGTATCAAACCGGGCCATATCACCGGATTTAAGCATTCTTTTAAAATACTGGCGAAGCGCATTGTCATTCATGCCATCTAATTGAATTTCGCTGATAAAGATGGGCTCATTGTATCCGTAGGTTTTTTCAAGATATTCTTTTAACATGAATACATCCACTCCTTTCACCTCCATAATACTATATTTATACTAAAGAAGTCAATAAATATGTCAAACATAGTATACGCAGACTGGATTTTTTTATAACAGGAACAAAAAAGAAAAATTGATTTTGAGAACTTGCAGAAAAAAGGAGGTAAGCTCCCTTATTTATATATCGTATGGACTATATCCGCAACGCGGGCGGGATTCTTTGCTCTTTGACAACTTCACAGCACCCTTCAGGAGTTATACAGGTACAGACGGATAGTGTGCGATGACCTCATGTGAGCCCGCCCTCTGTTTAATAATTGTACAGCAATACCTGAAATACGCGGCAAAAACGTTGGCGCAGGAAATGGCCTGATTGAGGGTGTGTAAGCCATACTCACCTAATTTATGTAAGAAAAGATATTTATTGCAGTTGAAATGGAGAAGGCTTGATTCGTATAGGATATATGAAACGGTTTTATGCTAAGAGCCATACAGATTCCCTTCAGCTGCAAATAATTATTTTGTGGAAGTAGAAACGAAAGATATAAAAACAGAGAAAGAGAGGGTATAGATAATGGCAACAGATGTGGATAATGAAGGGACAGTTGATCAGCAGGTATACTTGGCGGCCGATATTCAGCGTATGCTTGGAATAGGAAAGAGTAAAGCTTATTCCTTTCTTGAAGATGTGTATAAGCAGAAGAACCCGCCGTTCAAGGTTCTTAAAATCGGTAAGCTTTTCAGAGTGCCAAAGCGAGGATTTGATGAATGGTTGAATGGAGGTGCATGAACGAGGTGATTTAGTGAAGCAGCAGGCGAAGAAAAAAGCGGTTGCCTTTTATGAAGGAAACGCATGGGTTCACAGAGTTAAACTGTTACAACCAGATGGTTCTGTAAAGTATAGTAAGCGTGGAGGCTTTCAGAGTGAGGAAGAAGCAGAAGCCAGTTATTACAAATATGAGAAAGAATTCAAGAAAGCTTCCAGAGCCAGTCAGATGTTGGCAAAGCCCAATCCAGATGTGGATTTAAGAGATTATTTGCTTTATTGGTTTGAGGATGTATTTTCCCAGAGAATTGAGAACACAACCCGCATGGTATGTGCTTATGTGTTATATGACTTGATTCTTCCGAATATGCAGCAGAATATAAAGTTACGATATGCCAATGAGGAATATTTTGATTCTTTGCTGACTATTGTATCAAAGACATGCGAATCTGCAGGCAACAAGTCCAGGGAGTTCTTGAACATGGCAATGAAGGAGGCCGTAACACAAGAATATATCAGAGTTAATCCTATTCCCGCAACGAAGCCGTATCCAAGAAAAAAGCCGACAATCATTATTTTAAACAAAGCAAATGTGAAAAAGTTCCTGCAAGCTGCTTATAACAGCGGATGGTATTTGGAGATTTTGTTAGCACTGTTCTGCGGACTACGAAAAGGCGAGATTGCAGGTTTAAAATTCGGAGATTTTGATGATGAAAACAAGACGATCTATATTCAGCGGCAGATTACATCGAATCCGATTGTTTCAAAGGGTGGAAGCAAAATTCAATCGTATGAGGTTATAGAGAAACCGCCGAAGACGGATAATAGTTACAGGCGGTTGCGGATACCAGAGGCGGTTGTAGAGGAAATCAAAAAAAGAAGGACCTTGGTTGAAGCGAATAAGCTGCAGTACGGCGAACAATATTTTGATCACGATTATATTTCGTGTCAGGAAAATGGTTTGCCGCATTCTATGGCTGCTATGAATGGGGCTCTGACGAAGTTGTGTGCCAGAAATGGATTGCCTCACATCACGGTCCATGGGTTGAGGCATATGTATGCTACCATATTGATAGAGATGAAGGTTCCTTTGATTAAAATATCTGCGTTACTGGGGCATGCAAGTGTGAATACTACGTTTGAATACTATTGTGAGGTCATGGATGAGAATGAGCAGATTATTACTTTTATGAATAATACGTTTGTTCCAGAAGGAGGTGCTGTTATATGTTAGATTTGCAACTGAAAAATTATGTCGATTGGAGAGTGTCACAGGTGATGCCTGTGCGCTCTGATTTCGGCTATCGGATATTTTTGAAATATCCGGATGGAAGCGAGAAACCACAACAGAAATCCGGGTTCAAAACAGAAAAAGAAGCGAATAAGGCAAGAGAGAAAACCATTGCAGAATTGTATAATAGTACATTTGTCGTGTATCCGAAGGTCAAGGTTGCTGATTTTATGATATTCTGGCTTGAAACGGATCTTAAAAAGCGTACTGACAGCCACGAAACTTATTATAATTATTCTGGAGTAGTAAAGAACCATATCATCCCCATTCTGGGTAAGAAGAAAATGACGGAAGTTACTCGTGGAGACATTCAAGAATTGTTTAATACCAAGGCGAACTATTCCAGATCGGTAGCAGAGCAGGTAAAAACAATTATGAATGTCTCTTTTCGCTATGCGGTAACGGTCAAAGTGATTTCAGCCAGTCCGGTGGAGGGAATAGGACTTCCTAAAGCAGAAAAGCCACAGCAGAAATCCGGTTTCAGGACTCGGAACATTGACACGCAGAAAACACTGACGATGGAACAGATTTTCATTTTGCTGGAAAAAAGTAAAGATACCCCGATTCATATGCAGGTACTTTTTAATGTGCTTATGGGACTTCGCAGATCTGAGATTAACGGCGTAAAATATTCGGATGTGGATTATATCAACCGTACCTTAAAAGTGGAACGCCAACTGGGAAGAATACATAATGCAGCAAAAGAAGATTTTGCTCCTAAAACGGTTACAAAGCAAGAAGTAGGATTAAAGACAAAATCCAGTTACAGAGAAATTCCTATTCCCGATTATGTCTTTGAAGCGATTTTAAGGGAACGGCAGGTGTATGAGAAAAACAGAAACCGTAGGAAGGGAGCGTTTCAGGATTTGGGCTATATCTGTTGTTATACCCTTGGCAGAGCAAGGAGCAAAGGATTTCACTGCAGATATTACAAACAGCTGCTTGCTGAAAATGGATTACCGGACATTCGCTGGCATGATTTGCGCAGCACATACTGTACGCTCCTGCTGAAAGAGGCATTCAATCCCAAGGCGGTATCAAGACTCATGGGACATGCCAAAGAAATTATAACAATGGATGTTTATGCAGATAATAAAGGTATCATAGCGGATGGTGTACCAGAGATTGAATTATATATGAAAGAAGTATTACCAAATCTGGAAGAGATAGAACGCTTTAAAGAAGAAATGCTGGAGATTGTGGTGGATGTAACAGAATATCTTCCGGCGACGGCATAAAACAAAAGAACAAATGTTTGTTCTCTTCTGTACTTTTAAAATTGTTTGTGGTATACTCCCATCTTTGACAGTTAGAAAAAGAAAAAATCGCTGTATCCCTCATGTTTACTGGGGTATAGCGATTTTTGTCGTTGTTTCGAAATATAGTAATTTATTCCTTCCCTTTACTTTTTTTCTGAATATTTCTCATCTTACTTTTTGTTATGAACTGATAATCTGTTCGGAAACCGCAGACGTCATGAAGATCATCCGTAATTCTTTCTCGTTTGTATAAAGGAATAAACCCCTGTTCCTGTATTTCAGCGAAATTCATTTCTTTTAGAACATCTAATAATTCTTCACATGTATATTTAGCATCCAGTTTTTTCTCAAGGAAACGGTATATGGTCAATGCAAGAAAACAGATTAGAAAATGTGCTTTGATCCGGTTTTCATCCTGTAAATAGACAGGTCTTACAGAAAAATCTGTTTTCATAATCCGGAAACATTCTTCAATCTGCCATCTGCCTTCACTTACTTTTAAAATATCACTAACTTCGTCATCCAAAAGATCTGTGCATACTGCGTAAAAGCCATCATACTGGGCTTCTTCAGAAATCTTGGTTTCATCTAGATAATGATTTACATCAGCAGCTTCCCCTTCTTCTGTTACAGCGATCGTTCCGATGAAACGTGCTGGGTCATTTGGATTTTTTCGGTTCTTTTTTGTGCTCCATGAATCCAGCATCTTTTGTGCCCGTTCAATCTGTTTGTCTCGAATAGATTTTTGATAAAGGGCATATTTAGGAGAATAGGTAATGATCAGGCGTTGATGCAGCTTCTTTGTGGTGTAGGGCTCGTCTTTATAATAAAGTCCTTTATCATCTTCTGGTAGTTTTGTGATATCAACAGGGGTTCCATCTGATACTCTTTTAAACCCCTGTAAATTTAATGCCCATTCTTTTTCTTCTTTCTTCAGCTTTTTGATGGACTGGGTTACGATATAAGACCGTTCCCCCATGTGGTTGTATTCCCGGATTGATTCAGAGCCAAGCCCGGCATCGCTGCAATAAATAAATTTCTGACAACCAAAATCTCCAAGGACTTTCTTTTCTAACGGTTTGAGAGAGGTCTGCTCATTTGCATTTCCCGGAAAAAGAGAAAAAGCAAGGGGAATCCCATCTCCATCCATAAACAATCCCATTTGGATGATCGGGTTTGGCCTGTGTTCTTTACTTTTCCCGTATTTTTTATTTCCCTCTTCCTGTTCAATTTCAAAGTAATAATTCGAGCAGTCATAATAAAGGACCTTATCATTTCTTTTTCCAAGGAAGTGGGAGTTTTTATAAACTTCAGACTGAATAAGATCACATTCCGCACCAAGTACATCCAATGCCCGGTAGACATCATGAAGTTCGTAGGATGGTTTTTCTAAGAATTCAGATGCAACTTTGTAAGAAGAACGTTTGCTGCAAGGTTCTAAGATTCTTGCATAAATCAAATCCGAGAGGATCGCATTGATATCATACTTGAATTTATATTTCTGTTTCAGTTTCCGACAGATTTTATTCATTTGTAGTTGATAATAAATGGATTGCAGAAACAGATAGCCACCACGGAAGAAGACCTGCTTGTCATAATCTAATTGTCTATCTGCATGGAATGGTATCAATACTGTCTGTGCTTTTTTTTCCTTTTTATATTTTTCAGTTTCTATTTTCACTTCATTTTTCGCCCATGCAACGACATCATCTCTTGTAGGGCCATGTTCAGGCAAAAGTTGTTCTAAGGTTCCCAGCTTGCGGACGATAGCTGAAGTAGTGCTGCCATTTGCTTTTGTATAAGATTTACAGATATAAAAGGACTCTGCATTTTTTGATTTTGTTATGTGAAGATTCATCCGTCATCCCTCCTATCCCTTATTATACAACACAATAACATAAAATAACAGATATAAAAGCATAAAATTTGACATAAAAAAAGCAGGTTTTATGCGACCTGTGAGTACTTTTTTTAATATTCAACTGTCAAACTCCCGAACAAATGTTTGTTCTCTTCTGTACTTTTAAAATTGTTTGTGGTATACCCCGAGTTTGCCACTTGCAGATACAAAATGGAGCCTTTTTTGGCTCCATTTTGTCAGCATCTATGCGGTTTATTCAGTGTTTATGCGGCTTTTAGAGTTTTGAGAAAATATACCTACATTTATGACCTACATGAAAACTTTGATCTCAGTTTTGATGTGTTTTAATTCTGCACGTCGGTATAATTTTACCGGGATCCTGATCCCAAAAGCATCAAGTATCCGTTTTAAATCCGGGTCATCCACGTCCATAAAACGATATAGATCAGAGGGGAGTGTATCCACTTTCCATTTGTTCAGTGCCGTCTGGATCCGGGCTGCACTCATTCCACCGCTCCAGTAAGCGTCGGGATCCGGCTGGACGACACCGGAATCTTTCAGTCTTTTCTGGATGATACGCAGCAGGATCAGGGAAATCATGCAGACAAGCAGGTGCGCTGTCACATGTTCAGGAGTCCTCACATAAAGGGGACGGGTATCAAGATCCCCTTTCATAACGCGGAACTGGTCTTCGATCTGCGTCAGGCCGTGGTATTTCTCAATGACTTCCTGTGCATCCATGGTTAATTCCGAAGTGATGATCTGGTAATAACCAAGGCTTTTCCGGTATTCTGCTACTTTGTCAAAATCCACAAAGCCCCTTATTTTAGAAGAATCCAGGATCTCCCCTGTTTTTTCATTGATACATTCCTTTTTGAAAAACTTCCGCAGGGCTTTTGACTGGACTGCTGTGATCCGGAAGTTCTCCGGATGCTCCTGTAGTTTCTGAAGGAACTCCAAAAACTTTTTGTTTTCCCGTTCAGCACGGAGCTGGAATTTCCGGCTCCAGTAAACAACAGCCTGTTCCTCAACCACTCTTTTATTCCCGTTTTCATCTTTTACATTTTTCCTCACGATACGGGACTTATATTTGAAATCATCACTGACAGAAATGTAATCTTCATCTCTGTAAGCCCACTCCTGTTCTTCCTTTGTGCTTTTCAGCAGGCTTTTAGAAACAATGTAGCCATTGCCAGCGTCCAGCACATGTAGAAGGTTCTGATAATTACAGATCCCGCGGTCTGCAATCATGATAAAGCGGGAAAAATCCAGCCCGTCGATGTTCTTTTTCAGGGCAGGGCGGAGTGTGAGGTGGTCAAGCGTGTTTCCGGGAAAGGTTTCGAGGGCAATGGGGATACCGGCATCATCCATAAAGAGCCCCATCTGGACGATAGGAAGTCTGCGTTCTTCTTTGCATACCCCCATTTTACGCTGGCCTTTTTCTATTATATTACCTTCTTCGTCTAAAGTATCTTCATCCGGGTCTCCAATCTCGAAATAGAAGTTTGTGACATCATAATAGATGATCTCCGGAGAACGGTGTGCTTTTTTTACGAGACTGGTATTAATCCGCCGGATGATCCTGTCTTTGTTGGCGGCAATGAAGTCGAGGGTGTCGTAAACGTTGTCAGGATTGAAGTCCTTTAGGATTGGTTCGTAATAATCTTCATTCTGGCGGACGGTCACATATTTGGAAGCGGGGTTAAGGAGGCGGCCGAAAATAAGGAGTCTGGCAAACCCGTAAACATCGTATTGTAGTTTTGTGAAGCCTTTGTAAGAAGAAAAGAAAGTGTTCAGCCCCAGTTCTTCAAGGATCCGTTCCAGAAGGATGTGGGAGAACAGCTTTGGATGCCCGAAACAGTCGGGGCTCCCCTCGTTTATGGAGAAACGGTAAGCTTCTTCCATCTTTTTTTCTTCACAGTAAGGGAGAAGGGAAGAAATCAGAGGAGCACCGGCCTTAAATGACTTTTTGAGACGTTCGACATAGTCAGGCTGGCCGTCATCAAAGCGGTCAAGGGGACCGATGTTAAGGATTACTTTTTTCTGTGAAACTTTATATCCGGATTTATTTGTAACGCGGATGGACTGGACAAGTCTCAAATATTTTTTCCCATTATTCTGGACAGCTTCAATAAACATGATATCCCTCCACAAATACCGTCGTACCTACATATATATTATATCAAAGAAACATAAAAAAAGCAAGGGAAACCTTGCAGAATAAGGAAATTTTTGTTTCGATATGCCTGAGGAAGTGGCAAACTCGGGTCATACCATGAGAGAAGCGGCGGCGCAATCCGGTTTAAAAGCCCGTCCTTTTCCTGCAGTTCTACCTCCACCGGATCGCTAAGCCTCATCTCGTCTGCGCTCACACTGCAGTCATATGCCAGAATGTGCACGCCCGCCTTTTGCGCCTTGCAGAGCGCGTCCGCAAATTCCGGCTGCGCTTTGCGGTTCGGCATAAAGCGGTCTATCCCTTTCATCTGGATCACGAACACTGCGTAGCACTCATAGCCTTCCCCGACCGCCTCTGCCAGCTCCTCCACATGCTTCAGCGCCCGTTCGGAGGGGGCGTCCGGAAACAGGGCGGCGCGGTTTTCCTCCAGCGTCACGCCCTTGACCTCTATGAAGATCCTGCGCTGTCCTGCCTCTACATAAAAATCAAACCGGGAATCCCTGTAAAATGTCTCCGGCTTTATCAGCGTCACATTTTTAAAATATTGCCCGGAAGCGATCCATTCATGCACCGCCCGGTTGGGCGCAAAGGAATCCATGTTCACGATCCGGTCTCCCTTTTGTGCCGCTACCAGATCGTAAGCCGTCTTTCGCCCCGGCACAGCGCTTTTTTCCAGATATACCTTCGTCCCCGGGATCAAAAGCTCCCGGCACCGTCCCGTATTTTTCACATGGACTCTTTCCATACGGCTGCCTGTGCCGTCCTGAATTTCCACTTCCGCGATAAACCGGTTCGGGCGGCTGATAAAACGCCCTTCCGAAATGTTTTCATATCTCATCCGGTCCCATCTCAGCGCAGCCTGCTGCACTCGTACCTTTCCAGCGTCAAAAGACAGCTTTTTAAATTGTCATACTGCTCCTCGATGCTGCCGCCGGACAGTTCCAGATCCATCGACACCGCGATCGTATTGAGCATATGTTCGTCTGCCCTGCCCGCCAAAGAATCGTAGACCTTCAGCTTTTCCCCGTAGGTTTCCGCTTCCAGAAACGCCATAAGCCCTGCGTCCAGACCGCCTTCCTGCTGTTCATTTTGCTGAGGCTTGTTTTCCTGCTGCCCGCTTTCCTGCGGATCTCTTTCCCGCAGATGATTTCCTGCAAGATCGGCTTCTGCTTCTGCCCGCACATCGCCGCCATATAAGATCTTGGGCGACGGAACCGGCAAAAAGCGCTCCTTCCCGTCTGCGTTTCTTCCTGCAAACGCGGCAAGCGGCAAAACAAATATGCCAAATTCTCCCTCCAGCTCCTGATAAACCACAAATTCCTCCCCGGTTTCCGCATGGCATGCCGCCGTCACGACCCGGTACAGCTTCCCTGTAATATCACGGTAGATTTCTCCCGAAATCGGTCTTTTTTCCATAAATCTCCTGCCCTTTCCTGCTGCCTTATCATTCCCAGTATACTACCAAACCTCTGCCCTGTCATTCCCAATTTTTTCAGTACAATTTTTTCAGCCAGAAGAAGTCGGCAGCTTTTGCCGGGTGCAAAGCAGGCGGGCGGTCAGTCAGGGGCTTTTTTCAAAAAAAATGTCCCTCAGCCGGAAAAATCACAGGAAAACACACAGTTTTCCCCGTCAAAGGCGCACTCCTCCAGCTGTTTTTCCAGCCTGTCCTTCTCCTGTTCCCCCAGCCTTTCCCATCTTTTATGATGGACATAAAGCGTATAAGAACGGGTCTGATCCGCCCCCTGCGTATATTCCAGCATCACGCCGGCCCGGTCCAGCCCCGCTTCCTCCAAAACCCTG
>OHCU01000747.1_pt1 | contig 11118 bp, 14 predicted proteins | sample 1566861 | NCBI WGS metagenome assembly OHCU01 (sample SAMEA3879521, study PRJEB24766) | human gut metagenome | biome: human-associated habitat; feature: feces | place: USA | collected 1985/1987
GATCAAGAAACCACATACGGCAATCATCATACCGATACCGATTTTACGCGGTGCAGAAGGTTCTTTTCCTTTTCTGGCCAGATAGCCGAACACTGCCAGCGAAACCGGAGTCAAAGCGATCACGAAGAACGGATTAAACTGCTGGAAGATCTGTGGCAGGATGTTGATTGTAGGATCCATAGAAGTATAACTCCATCCCAAGCAGAGGAGTGCCACCATAACTACTACACCGGCAATCGTTTTCGACTTTCCGGTTTTACCCTGGAACAGTGAAAACAGTCCGTAGATAACGATCAGCAAGAAGGTCAGGTTCACGATATTGAAGCCCAGACGGTCGAGACCGGTCACCTCTTGTGCCGTATAGTCACGAGCGAAGAATGTCAATGTCAACCCGTTCTGATGGAAAGCCATCCAGAAGAAAATAACTACGGCAAACACAAGCAACAGAGCTACGATACGTTGTTTAGTCTGTTCCGGAGTCAACTTCTCTTCTACCACGTTGGCCGGCTTAGCCTGTTTAGAGTTATAGTCCGCATGTTTGAATGTAGAACGGAAAGCTACATAAATAAGCATTGAAATAATCAAGGACACACATGCCACACCAAATCCATAGTTGTAAGCTTCGGAGAGAATATCTGCAGCACCTCTGCAAACCGGAGGATTTCAATATCATCTCTGTACAGAAAAGCCTTATCACTTTTCAGGACACAGTTTTAAAGTACGGGATTTTATCAAACGCTACTTCTCTTTAGAAGATCAGCTTTTTGTAACTCTGGATTTCCAATCGGCTGTTCCCATTTCAAATTTATTACATAAAGTACCACTGGAACGAAAAAAACAGCTCTGGTACACTTTTTAAGGTATAAATATTCTGATTTTGATTTAGATCAGCCATCCTTGGAACAACATAAACAAAATAATAAAAAACTCATAGAAGCATTAAAACTGCTGCTATAAATCTTCTACAAAGAACTTGAGCTGCCAGCATTTTACTGGCAGCTCAAATAATATCTTGTCATATAATCCTTTTGTCATAAAATCTCACTTCCATTCTCATTCAATTTTATTATAGGAATAATTTTTTATGTCTTTTCTAAAATACGCTCTTCTTAATCCATCTTTTAATATATCCTATGTTCTTTATATCGTCTTAGCCCTCAATAAGTTACATACCATATCTATATCGGCCCCTTTAACCTTTAATTTTTGGATATACTCTGAAACGCTCTTCTTTTGAGATTCGATTTTCATATCATCTAAACAAAAATATTGGTTTATCCTTCTTCCAATTGCAAAATTTTCTTTATCTTCTGGAGACATGTTTAAATAACAATCTATTTGAGCCAACATTTTCTTTTTATCATTCTTTAAAGAGCCTCGAACCTCCAAAAGTAAATTCACGATATGTTCATTGACATAATAACTATTCATACTATGTAGTTTTTCCAAAAATAGCCTTTGCTCCATTACAATTTCTTCCTCTGACTGCAGAAGAAATTCACCATTATGCAGCATTTCGCCCAACGGTGTTTCTGGCTTGATTGCAGTTGCATGAACACGGATATAATCCGGTTCTATACAATTCAAAACTTCTGCAGTTTGAATTGCATTTTCATCAGAATATTTTTTTCCACCTAACCCTAACAAAATAAATTCCGATAAAATCATACCCGCTTCTTTTGCTAATATTCCAGCTTCCTTCATTTGTTCCCCTGTACTTCCCTTATTAACCAGTTTGAGTACATGATCACTTCCTGATTCCATACCACAATACAGATGATTTAGCCCCGCATCTTTTAACTCTTTCATTTCTGACAAATTTTTTCTCAGAATGCTATCAGCCCTTGCATAACTGGTAATATACTTTATTTCTGGAAATTCTGATTTAATCGCTTCTACAATTGGTAACAGCTTATTTGTAGATAATACAAACGCATCTGAATCCTGCAAAAAGCAGGAGGTAAACCTTCTGTTCTTATAAACTTCCCTAGCCCTTTTAATATCTTCCAAAATGTCTTTTTGTGAACGCATAGAAAACTTACAATTTTTATACAACCCACAAAATTTACATTTATTCCAGTGGCATCCTCTTGTAACACGTATCAGCAGACTTTGGGCTTCAGAAGGTGGTCTGATTGGACCAATTTCATATTTCATGTCGTATTCCCTCCTATGCGATCAAAGCAAAAGCTTGTTCCCAGATAAATTTTTCTACTACAGCAGCAACTCCATCATGCTCATTATCTTCCGTAATATAATTTGCAATTTCCTTTACCGTTTCCACTGCATTTCCCATAGCAACTCCCAATCCCGCTGCTTGAATCATCGTAATATCATTATAGCTATCACCTATTGCTATAATTTCCTCTGCATCGATGCCTAACATTTTTCCCAATCTCAGAATACTTTTTCCTTTATCTACTTCCAGATTCATAAACTCTAAGAAAAACGGTTTAGAAATAGTCATGTACAATTTGTTTTCCACCAACGGTTTCCACTGCTTTTCTAATTCTTTCAATCTTTCCGGTTCCTGTAAAACAATCACTTTAACAACTTCTTGCTGCACATAAGACGAAAAATCATCCGGAATAATAATTTCCATACCCGTGATTTGTTTTTCAATATCTGTAAATTTATTTGACTGCGAAGCAATAATATTGTCACCGATATAGGTTTGTATATAAGCTTCATTTTCCTGACTCATCTGATACAGTTCTTGTACTTCTTCCCTTGTAATATTGGCTGCGTACAGTTCTTTCCTACTCTTACACTCTATAATTCTTGCTCCATTATAGGAAATAATATACCCTCCATATTTTTCCAATTCTAAAGCATTTGCTACTGACTCTATAGCAAATGTTGGTCTTCCTGATGCCAGTACTACTTTAACTCCATCTTCTTGAGCTTTTTTAAGCGTCTTCTTTGTTTTTCTTGAAATAGTTCCATCATTTTTCAAAAGTGTATCATCTAAATCTAATACAATCATCTTATAGCTCATGGTGCTTCTCCTTTAACCTAAATACTCTATCTGTCATTCCCAACATCTGTATGTCCCTGCTCAAATTCCCATTGAACTCCATACTTGTCCCTAAAGTAAAAATATTTCGTTTGCCCAATACAATCCACTACCTCCCTTTTTTTTGCCATATCACATTCCAGCATTGGATCACAAAACATGAAGTCTGTATTCTGAATGGCATCTATTTTATACGGCTTATAGTTTTCTGAAGAACTAATAAGTTCAATTCCCGACATTTTGGATACTTTCTCAAAAGCCTGCTCTATATTATTGACTTTTAAAGCAACGTGTCTCACTCCAGCAATTGTATAAACCTCATTTGTTTCAACCTTATTATCTGTTTCGGGTGTTATATACTGCATCAGCTCTAAAGTAAGACCTGTATTGGGAATATCTAGAAAAGCAATATGCAATTCTATTTCAGCAGCATTTGATAAAAAGCCCGCTGCTTTTGAAAAACCAGTATTTTTAAAATTCCTAAAAATTTGATATGGAACTGCCTGTAAAACAGTTGAATAAAAAGAAATTCCTTCATCAATATCATCTACTACAATATTTATATGTCCCAAACCGCAAAATTCGATTTTATCATTCATGTTCTTCTTCCTCCAAATGTTTAATAACTTTACATGGATTTCCTACTGCCACACAATTTGCTGGTATATCCTTTACCACGACACTCCCTGCACCAATTACAGTATTCCTTCCAATTTTTACTCCCGGACAAATTATTGCCCCTCCACCTATCCAAACATTGTCTTCTACAATTATTGGATATGCCATTTCAAGTTCCTGCAATCGTATTTCATATTCTACCGGGTGTGTTGCTGCATAGAATTGTACATTAGGTGCTATCAATACATTATTGCCAATTTTTATTTTATTGCAGTCTAACATTGTACAGTTATAATTGATGAACACATTATCCCCTATTTCAATGTTATATCCATAATCACACATAAACGGTATTTTGATTTCTACATTATTACCAACTTTTCCCAACATTGTTGGTAATAGTTCCTGCTGTTTATCCAACTCTCTGGTGCCATTATATGTAAAAACTTTTTCTGCAATTTCTTTTCTCTCGGTTGTCAATTGTTTATCATAATGATTATATAGCTGACCTGCCAGCATTTTTTCTCTTTCGCTCATTTTTCCTCCAAAAAATTCCCCCACTCCCATTTATAGTGATTTTGCACAATATTACGGGGGGGGGATTTTATTTTTGTCAATATGTTACAATTATAGCAATGATTTTAAGTGGTACTGAACCAATATTCTTTATTTCATGTGTTTCACCACCATTAGTCACAATTAAATCACCATCTTCGACAACCTTTTCACTGCCATTATCTACGACTAATCCTTTTCCAGAAAGGACAATATAGTATTCTGTTTCTTCAATATGGGTATGTTCCCCAATACTTGCATTTACCGGAATAGTCATTTCAGATAATAACCTGCAATTTTTAAACTCAGAACAATCCGCATAATTCAAAAAGTGAATATCTCCATTGCCACCTTTCAATTCATGCCGAACCTGTGTTTTCATCTCACTGTTTTTAATAACCATTGCTTTATCCTTTCAGTCTTGAGAATATATTAAAAATGTTCGTAAAATGTAACCTTATCAATAGGTGTTCTTTCTGTTACATGGCGATCCGGCGATGACTTTTTACCATCTGCATATCCAATAGAAAGAATGGCTACCGGCTCAAGATTACTCGGAATATTAAATTCCTTTTTCACAATAGACGGTTCAAAGTAAGTAATCCAACAACTACTTAATCCTAAGTCTTCAGCCTCCATTACAACATGATCTGCTACGATAGTTGCATCTATCTCTACCATGTCTTTCCCATCAAACGGTCTTACAAAAACATTATCATGATCGCCACATATAATGATTGCCAACGGAGCACCATGAGAATTAGTTGCCTTGGACAATTTCTGTAATCCCTCTGCACTTTTTACAACTAATAATCTCTGGGACTGCTGATTCGCTGCTGTAGGTGCAACATGTGCTGCCTCAAGCAATTTCTCCAGTTTTTCCTCTTCTACTTCTGTCTTTTTAAATCTTCTAACAGAACAACGCTGTTTTGCTAATGTCAAAAAATCCATATAATCAATTCCTCTCTTTAAACTATTACATCGGAGTACTTTATCTTTTCTTGTAAAACCTAGCTAAGTATGCTATGATTGTAACAGAATTTATCCTATATTCAAGTACGCACTTTTTTGTTATATAGTACCCAAAATGATACTAAGGGATTGGAGGACAATGCTTATGAAAACGTTTACATGCCCTGTAGAAGCCACAATTAGCTTAATTGGTGGCAAATACAAAGCCATTATTTTATGGCATTTAGTAGGAAAAACTCTTCGTTTTAGCGAACTAAGCCGTTTAGTTACTTCTGCCACTCCAAAAATGCTTACACAGCAACTACGTGAGTTAGAAGACGATGGCTTGATTCACAGAGTTGTATATCCTGTAGTTCCACCAAAGGTAGAGTACAGTTTGACTGATTTTGGAAAAAGTCTATATCCCATCTTAGATGCTATGTGTTCTTGGGGGACAGACTATTTAGGTGGCATCGTAAATAAAGACCACGTTTGTCCCAGTCGTATATTGCCCCAACCCCAATGTATGAAAGGGCAACAATAATCCGGATGAGGTGCAGTCTTATGGCATGCACCTCTACTTAACGCTCCATATAAAACCTAAAATCCCCTAAAATGATTCTTCTCAGCGAACCATTCGCACACTAATGCTTGTGTCTCCACTATTTTATAATGGGATTATCCTTGGAACTTGTACTCCTGCTGAAATTCCCCTCTCTATCTTTCTCCTATAATTCCGAAAACTATGGATATAAAACCCAGGAATTCCCCAAGCAAAAGAAATTTTGCGAACATAATACTCTTTTGATTTTGTAAATATTTTTCCTTGCTTCCTATATAATAACTTCATAATCCGTAACGACTGAGCTGAGATCTTAGGGAACGTACCATTAACTTTTTTGTACAAATCTCCTCTTTTAGTTTCTTCCAAAATAATGGTTTTTCCATGCATACAGGACCATTCTATACATGGAATATCTGCACTTCTTATCCCAGTTTCCATTGCAATTCTCAAAAATAAGGAAATTTCAAAATCCTTTTTGTATAGAAATTGATCTGCTATCATCTTGTAATGATCAACAAAATAAATTTCTCCTATCTTTCTTTCCAGTTCCAACAGCGAAACACTATTCAACCATTCCAGTTTGTCCTTATATTTTTCAACAAATATCATTCCATGTTCAGTTTCTAAAGATTGCCTCAAAACACTGATAGCCTCCGGCCAACATTTTCTTTGCCTAGGTAACAAGAAGCATACCATTTTCTGTAAAAATTTTTCTTCACTATCTGGATGCCACTGTATTAAGCGATTTAATTCTTCATAAGCTTGATTCACTTTATATTCCATTGTACTGTATCTCATCTTCCGTTTCTCCTTTGTATGGCTCCAAAATCTTTGAAGCCCTCTCCACAAACATCCTGTCTGCCCCTGAAATCTCATATTCTTTCCAAAGTGTCTTATGTATCAGTTCCTCTGTTAAATCCCTACACTTTTCCTGCAGCATACGGACAAATGGATATATCATAGTCGCATGAATATTTTTCCCGGACCGTACCATATCTCCTTCCATTTGATATGCTTCCTGTAAGCATTCCAGTATAATGCGAACATCCGTAACACTTTCTCTCATTGTGCTTCCCCTCATCAGGCTTATCCTCCTATTTACATACGTACTCTCAGTCCATCTAATCTCGACACGTTCAGTCCAACCAGATACCAGTCATCTCCCATTTCAATTCGGACCGGAATCCAAATATCTTTCACCTTTACATCGAAACATTCCCCGCAATGTAGTCCTCCATAAAAAGATTCCAAATCAAAACGTATATCATACCTCCCTGTTTCAGTATCATAAAACAATGTTCCTTCTCTGTGTTCACTCATAACATCTGCCTCCTTAAATTTTTCTTTTACTTAGTAATTACCTCATCTCTATACAGATTGAAGAAATTCCGGAAAAATTTCATAAAAGTTTTTCCGATACCGATAATAGGTAGAAGAAGTTAACCCCAACTCCCGCTGCAGTTGTGTCGGTGTTACCTTCTTTTGTACCACCCTCATAAATTCCTGGTTAAACTTTTCCTGTTCTATAGCCCGTGGTCTTCCTACTTCATCCCATTCACCCCGAAGCCTTTTTGCCTCCATACCTTCCTTTTGTCGCTTCTCCTTTTTCTCCATCTCTGCCTGTGCCATGGATGCATAGAGTTCAATCATCATATTATTGATTGTTTCTATCATCATCTTTGCCAGATTATTTTCCATCTGAGACAGGTCAAACAACGTGGTAGGAAGTTCCAATACCATTACCCGAACCCCTTTTTCTTCTAAAAAACGTAGCTGCTTTAAAATCTCCTGCTTGTTCCTGCCAAGTCTGTCCAGCTCTGTAATAATCAGGGTATCCCCTACCCGTAAAACATCTTCCACAAGAACGGTATAACGTGGTCTGTCAAAATTTTTACCGGTTATCTTATCTGTAAAAATACTTTCCAGTTTAATTTTCTGATTTTCACAGAACCTCTTTATTTCTATAATACCTCGGTCCAAGTGTTGTTCCTTAGTACTGATTCTGTGATACCCATAATATGCCATACGTATCCCCCTTTATACATTCCCAAAAAGTCTTAAAATATTTTGGCATATCTCAAAACTTTCTTATATACTTTTTGGAAATAAAAAAATAGCCTATTACATCTCCCATCAAAAAGCATACTTTTTGGGAGGTGACTTTCACTACTTCTGTACGCAAGATGGCATAAAAAAGCAACAAAAAAAGACAGAGGTTTTTAAAAATTTCCTCTGTCTTCAGATCAACTATTCTGGAAAGATGTCCATCTTTTTTCCTTCAAACTTATATCCTACACCTCTCACTGTTTTAATATAGCGGCACTGCTTTAGCTCCGGTTCAATTTTCTTTCTCATACTGGATACCAGACAGTACACAATATTATCAATGCTTTCCGGCAATTCCTCGTTATAAAGAATCTCAAAAATTTTTTCTTTGGTAAATATCACACCTGGTCTCCCTGACAAAAGCATAAACAATTCATACTCTGCTTTCGTTAAGACGATCTCCGTCTGTCCTCTATAAATCTTATGATAATCCGGATAAATCCTAAAATCGGAATTTTCTTCATCCTCTCCCCGGATGTTTTTTATATTTTCCACTACATATTCTTTGTATCCCAATACAGTTGAAATAGTTACTTTCCCCAAGCTACACTTCCCTTCTGTTTTCTCTTATTTAGAAATCTCATCACACAGATTCCTTTTAAAAATGATTCTCTATTCTCCATTCATCGATAAGCTGGACAACCTGCGTTAAATTGGTATACCAGATATAATGTCCTCCATTTACAATATATAACTGGTGATTACCAGATTCTAAATCCAATTGATTTCTATGAGCAGTCTCCCATGCCGGAACATTTTGTACATTCTCTGAAGAAATCATGGTTAATACAGGAAGTGCCGATGGGAATTTTTTATTCTTTATAGAGAGTAATGATTGATCCATCCCGTTCACTTCATTTCTAATCGTATCGTTGCTGCTTAAAGAATATGCCTGAATGTATTCCTCCCTATCACTCTCCGTATAAGTGTACCCGGAAACCTGTGGTAATGCTGCCCCATATTTATCTGGATCTGTTTTCAGTGCCATCTGGAATTCTTCCAAAGAAGAAAAAGAATTCTTGATTTTCTGAAATTCATCAATTCCCTGCAGCATATATTTCTTTTCCATTTCCATAGCCTCTGCCAGTTCTTCATCATATACCGTATTATCAACAGCAATGAAACCTTTTACTTTTTCGGGATAATTCTGTACAAAGTTGAGTCCATATACTCCAGAAATCGAATGTACCAGCAATACACACTGCTTAATTCCCATGGTGTCCAGTGCAGCATTCAATTCACTATTGATATTATCTACAGTTCGATCCGTTGCTGCAACATCACTAAGCCCATATCCAAACGGCTCTACAATCACTATGTTAAAACTCTCATCTAAAGATTGTGCCAGAGGTTTGAAGTAGATATGCGGTGATGGAACTCCCAGAGCCGGCATCATCACCAATGTGGTTTTTCCTTCATCTGCAAATGTTTCTCCACTTGCATCCAATTTTCCATACAAAGCAAGATGCATATTATTCCCTTTCACTGTGATATATTTACTCGCATATCCAACTTGTGTTGCTCCCATAGCATATACCATATTAGAATTCCCTACCAAAAATGCAAACAGCATCGCAACCGTCACAATTCTTGAGATTTGCTTTTTGTATCTTCTCATACGCTCCCTCCTAAGTAAATTATTTCAAATATTTTTTCAGTTCTTCTACCTTATCTAATCTTTCCCATGGAAGGTTGAGATCATTTCTTCCAAAATGTCCATAGGCTGCCGTCTGTTTATAGATCGGACGGCGGAGATCCAACATCTGAATGATTCCTGCTGGTCGCAGATCGAATTCTCTTCTTATCATCTCTACCAGACTCTCATCTGAAATTTTCCCACTTCCAAAGGTGTCTACCATAATAGAGGTCGGATGAGCCACCCCAATTGCGTAAGACAACTGAATTTCACATTTTTTTGCTAGACCTGCAGCCACAATATTCTTCGCAACATAACGAGCAGCATAAGATGCAGAACGATCTACTTTCGTACAGTCTTTTCCAGAAAAAGCTCCGCCGCCATGCCGTGCCATACCACCATAGGTATCTACAATAATCTTGCGTCCTGTTACACCACTATCTCCGTGAGGACCACCGATGACAAAACGCCCTGTTGGATTGATGAAAAATTTTGTATTCTCATCTACCAGTTCTGTTGGAATAATCGGTTCCAATACATATTTTTTTATATCAGCGTGGATCTGCTCCTGTGTCACATCTGGATCATGCTGTGTTGACAGAACCACTGCATCCAGCCGGTGCGGAATACCTGCTTCATCATATTCTACAGTAACCTGACTCTTACCGTCCGGTCTTAAATAATTCAACAAACCATCTTTACGGACCTGCGTAAGCTGCCGAGTCAATTTGTGTGCCAGTGAAATTGGATATGGCATAAATTCATTCGTTTCGTCACATGCGTAACCAAACATCATACCCTGATCCCCAGCACCAATTGCATCAAGCTCTTCTTCTGACATTTTGTGTTCTTTTGCTTCCAATGCCTTATTCACACCCAAAGCAATATCTGCTGACTGCTCATCAATTGCCGTTAAGACGGCACAGGTATGTGCATCAAATCCATAATCTCCGTTGTCATAACCAATTTCTTTAATCGTTTCTCTTATCACCTGCTGCATATCTATATACGCATTGGTCGTGATTTCTCCTATCACTAATACCATACCCGTTGTAATTGCAGTCTCACAGGCCACTCTGCTCATCGGATCCTTCTCCATAAGAGCATCCAATATGGCGTCTGATATGGCATCACAAATTTTGTCCGGATGCCCTTCTGTTACTGATTCTGAGGTAAATATTCTTTTTTCCATAGTAAATTCTCCTTTGTATCAATATTTCATATTTGTCAATAACATAAAATATCTTTACTATTATTACTATATTTTTTGTCTACATTGTACTTTTTTCTGTCCGGTTGGTTTTATCTTTAAACCAAATAACTTTTCTATTCTTCTACGAAATAACATATCCGTCTGATTAATTCTGGAATATTAACAGGACTGGTTATATAGTCGCTTACACCCTCATGGCGATATTGATATTCTAAAGATAAATCTTTATTATCAGTGATATAAAAAACGGCAACTCTCTGAATATTGGCTCCTTCGTGTTTTGATATATTCCAGCAAGCTTTTTCATAGAATAAAAAAAATCCATAGCAATTCCATCTTGTAAAAACAAATCACACAGAATCAATTCAATATCTTGACATTCTAATAGTTTATTCTCTGCTTCCCATATAGTTTCTACCATAATCATATATATCCCCTTTTTAAGAAGCTCTGTTTGT
>OHCU01000754.1_pt1 | contig 11026 bp, 13 predicted proteins | sample 1566861 | NCBI WGS metagenome assembly OHCU01 (sample SAMEA3879521, study PRJEB24766) | human gut metagenome | biome: human-associated habitat; feature: feces | place: USA | collected 1985/1987
ACATGTGCAAGGCAATCGAAGAGATGATGGAAGACAGCAGGCAGGAAGGAATACAGAAAGGAATGCAGAAAGGAGAAGCCTTGGGAACTCTTCATACGTTAGCAGAGCTTGTCAGGGATGGTTTGCTGAATGTAAAAGAGGCCGCAAGACGCGCAAAACTGTCGGAAACTGCATTTGAAGCAGAACTGAAAAAACTAGAGTAGGATTATATTGTTCCATCATATCATTTATGAGAAGGATCTTTCATGTAATATCGTGCGTAGGGAGCGCGGATTCCATGGAAGATCCTTTTTATATTTGAAAAAGAATATTTGGACATAACGGGCAGAGGAAATTTATGCAGGAAGATAGAAATACAGTTTTAAACACATTTGTTTTTCGGGTAAAAAATATGTAAAAAAATAAAAAAAGTCTAAAAGAATCACAAAAAATTGATTTATATCAATGAAATTTGAAAGAAAAGATGTATAATAGATGAGAAAACGGAGTTTATAAAGAATATCATGAATAAACGAAATATAAGAGCTTATTTTTGCAAAGAGCACAAAATACAAGATAAAAAGACACTGGAAAGATTGTCGGATATCGCGTTCATAAAAAAGGTAAAACGCCATGATATTCTTGTGAAACAGGGAGAAGTTTCCCAATATCTGTTGTTTTTGCTCAGAGGAATTATCAGCGGCTATTATGTGGATGAAAAAGGGAAATATCATGTGGAATTGCTTGCCGGCCACTTTAAGATGCCGCTTGCAGCTACCTATAAGGCGCAGGATGTTTCTCAGGTAACAGTGGAGGCGCTGACAAAAGGGGAAGTAATCGCCGTTTCAAAGGAGGCGTTTATGGAACTTGCAGAAGAAAGCCCAGAGTTGATGAAGGTTACGGCAAATATGATGTTGGGCGCATTGGCGCTTCAGACAGAGTTAAAAAGGGTTCTGCTCTATTGTGATGTGAGACAGAGATATGAATGGTTTATCAGGAAATATCCGGAATTTAACGAGAAAATAAGCAATCGCTATGTCGCCTCGTTTTTAAATATGACGCCGGAGACGCTGAGCCGTGTGAAAAAGGAAATTGCAGAAAGTTCAGGAGAAACGAATGAAAAAGAAACAGGATAAAGCGGTATATGACAGGATTGCCGTCGGGGAACGTCTGAGGACGCGCAGGGAAACGCTCGGGTGGTCACGGGCTAAAGTGGCAGAGCAGATTGGGATTGTGGACAAATATTATGCCGACATTGAGCGGGGAACCTGCGGGATGAGTATCGAAACGCTGATCGGGCTGTCTAAATTATACGGCATGAATATGGACGATCTGATTTATGGACAGACGGAAGGCAGTGATGTTTTAAGAGAAGAAACTTTCCGAAGAGGAATGGAAGGCTTATCAGAGCAGGCGCAGTCATACTGCCTGAAAATGCTCGGGCTTTTTATGGAAGGCATGAAAGCGGCAGAAAAGGTATCCGGGACGAAAAATGAAACGGGAATGGAGCGGGCAGAATGAATCGTTATATTGATATTCACTGCCATATCCTTCCGGGGATCGACGATGGGGCGCACAGCCTGGAAGAAAGCGTCGCCATGGCAAAAAAAGCTGTGGCAGACGGAGTACGGGCGGTAATCGTAACGCCGCATCAGAAGCCGGACAGAAGGTGTCCAGACAGAGAAAGTATCCGGAAGAGAACGGAACAGCTCCAAAAAGTGCTGGACGGGCTTCAGATCCCGTTAAAACTGTATCCGGGGGGAGAAGTGCTTTACAGCTATGATATGGTTCGGCTTCTGGAAGAAAAAAAAGCATGCGCCCTTGCCGATTCCAGATATATCCTGACGGAATTCCTTCCGGATGAAGACTGGAGCTACATTTACAATGGAATTTATGAGCTGCTCGGAGCAGGCTGCAGACCTGTGATCGCCCATACAGAACGCTATGCCAATGTAGCCTGTGATTTGGACCGGGTGGAACAGCTGCGGGAATCAGGATGCCTGATTCAGATCAACGGCGGCAGCCTGACGGGATTTGGTGGAAGCCAGATAAAGCGGACGGCAAGAAGACTGATCCGGGAGGAATTGGCAGATTTCGTGGCGACAGATGCCCATCGCGCAGGCGGAAGCCGGAAATACGCAATGGGGGAATGCGCGGAATGGCTGAAACGAAAATGCAGCCGGGAATATGCGGAAAAGCTTTTATACCGGAATGCAGAGCGCATTTTAAAGGATGAGGAAATTATCAGATAAAAGAAAAACAGAGGAGACTACAGACGATGGAAAATCGCAGTCAGATACAAAATGATGAAATGGAGATCAACTTGGTAGAGGTCGCGCTTGTTCTGGCACGGAAAATACCGTTGATGATCGCAGTGGGGCTGTGCACGGCAATGCTCGCTTTTTTATACAGCAAATTTATCGTGACGCCGACCTATCAGTCAACGACAAAAATATATGTCCTGAATAAGCAGGATAACGTCAACCTGACAAGCAGTGATCTTCAGATGGGACTGCAGCTGACAAAGGATTATCCGGAGCTGATCAAAAGCCGTTTCGTGCTGGAAAGCGTGATCAACGAGCTGGATCTGCCGTTTACATACGAAAGCCTGAACGGGATGGTAAGCGTTGCCGCCCCGACAGACACGCGCGTTATCGCAATCACCGTAACGGACAGCGATCCGGTACGGGCGATGGATATTGCGAACCAGATCCGGGAAGCGGCGGCGGTACATATCGGAAATGTGATGGAAACAGAGGCGGTCAACGTAGTAGAAACGGCAAACCTGCCTACCTACAAAGCAAGCCCGTCCGTTGGGAAAAACACGGTAATGGGCGGCATGGTTGGCGTCCTGATTGTGGCGGCGGTAACGATCATCCTCTATCTGACAAACGATACGGTCAAAACGGCAGAAGATGTGGAACGCTATCTGGGACTGTCAACGCTGGCAGTGATCCCGATGAATGAGGGAAGCAGCAAAAAGCGCAGGAAGAAGAACGGAAGGAAACGGTAAAATGCAGAATGTGATCATCCGAACAACGGAACAACTGGATTTCAGGACAAAGGAAGCATATAAGACGCTGCGCACCAATTTGAGTTTTGCAGGAAAAGACATCAAAGTTATTTCGCTGACAAGCTGTACGCCCAGCGAAGGAAAAAGCAGCGTATCCTTTCAGCTTTGCTTATCGCTGGCAGAAAGTGGGAAAAAGACAATTCTGGTGGATGCGGATCTGAGAAAATCCGTACTGCGCGGCAGATATAAGGCAAGCCGTGAAAAATACGGACTGTCCCATTATCTGAGCGGACAGGCGGAATTTGACGACGTGTGCTGCCGGACAAATGTGGAAAATCTGGACATGATCTTTGCCGGGCCGGTTCCGCCAAACCCAAGCGAGCTGCTTGGAAGCGACGCTTTCCGGAATCTGCTGGAATTGCTTCGCTGGAAGTATGACTATGTGATCGTGGATACGCCGCCGCTTGGAAGCGTAGTCGACAGCGCTGTGGCGTCGGCATACTGCGACGGGGCAGTGATTGTGGTGGAGAGCGGAGCCGTGAGCCACAAATTTGTCAAAAGCGTAAAAGAACAGCTGGACCGTGTAGGCTGCCGCGTGCTGGGCTGCGTACTGAACAAGGTAAATTTAAAAAAGAGTCCCTATTATAAAAAATACGCTAATTATTATGGAAGCTACGGCTACTACGGAAATCAGGACGACGTCGAAGACGAAATCCCGCTTTCGTCAGGGAAAAAGGAAGCTGTGGAAAGAACGAAGGAAAGTCCGGACGTGGATTGTAAGAATGCGGCAGAAGGCTGTGAGTCAAAAGATGAGGCGGCGGAGGAAAAGGAATGAGTATCAAGGGATTGACGATCGGATTTTTCGCTGTGGATGCGGTACTGATCGGTATCGGCGCATTTTTGTATATGAATCAGGATAAAACAGCGCCGACGATCACTTTGCCGGAGACGGCAATCGTTTATGAAGATGGAATGGCAGAGGAAGAACTGCTGGAAGGGATAACGGCATATGATCCGGAGGATGGGGATGTGACGGACAGCCTTTTGATAGAGAAGGTATCGGAGACGGCGGACGGCAAAAGGATCGTAACATATGCGGCAGTGGATTCGGCAAATAATGTAGCACAGAAATCAAGAATTTTGGAAGTCAGGACAACAGGGGAAAGACAGAAGAAATAGGCGGACAGAAAAAAGACAGAAGAAGCAGGAACAGTTAACGAAAGAGCGGGGAAGATAGGATGAGAGCAGTAAAGGCGGATGAAAAAAGACGGCTTCTGATTTACGCGCACTATTATGTGCCGGATGTGGCTTCCACCGGGCAGATTTTAAGGGAGCTTGCAGAAGGATTAAAGGATTTATTTGAAATAACGGTGATCTGCGTTGTGCCCTCCTATGGAGGAAAAGTAGAACCGGAGTATAAGACAAAATTGTTTTACAGGGAAGAGATCAACGGGATTAAGGTGCTGCGCGTCAGGGTTCCTGAATTTTCAAAGGGAAATAAGCTCAGCCGTGTCAGGAATATTCTGGCGTATTTTTTCGGCGCGGTGGCGGCAACTTTTAAAGTCGGAAAGATGGATTATGTCTATTCGATTTCACAGCCTCCAGTGCTGGGCGGCCTGCTCGGCGTATGGGGAAAGTGGATGAAGCGGGCAAAATATATCTACAACATTCAGGACTTTAACCCGGAACAGACGATTGCAGTCGGATATGTGAACAAAAAGCTGATCTTAAATCTGATGATGTTTTTGGACAAGCTATCCTGCCGGTGTGCGGATAAGGTGATCGTGGTCGGAAGAGATATGGCAGATACGCTGAAGGCGCGTTTTCATTATAAAAATGTGCCCGTACATACCTTTATCAATAACTGGATCGACGAAAAAGAAATTTATCCGCTGCCGCAGGATCATGAAAAGGTCGCGGAATTTAAGAAAAAATACGGTCTGGAAAATAAGTTTGTGATCATGTATTCCGGAAACATCGGACTTTATTATGATTTAAAGCACCTGATCAAAGTGATCAAGCGTTTCCGTAAGGGAATGACGATGGATGGAAAAAGAGAAAACGGCGTGAAAACGCCGGACGGCAGGGAAGTAGTGTTTGCCTTTGTGGGCGGCGGAAGCGTTTTGCAGGATCTGATCGCATACAAGGAAAAGCATCACATTGAAAATGTCGTATTTATCCCGTATCAGGATAAGGAGGATCTGGTCTACAGCCTGAACGCGGGCGATGTGCACTGGTGTGTCAATGCAAAAGGGATCAAAGGAGTGTCCGTTCCAAGCAAATGCTACGGCATCATGGCGGCAGGCAAGCCGGTCATCGGCGTATTGGAAGAGGGCTCCGAAGCAAGGCTTCTGATCGAGGAAACCGGATGCGGACGCTGCTGCGAGCCGGGGGACTACAAGCATGTGGAACAGCATATCCACTGGTTTATCCGCCACGCAGGAAGTCCGGAGATGGAACAGATGGGGGCAAACGGAAGAAAATATCTGGAAGAACATCTGACGAAGGACGTTTCTGTAAGGAGATATGGAAAAGAGATTTTGGCACTGGAGGGGGAAAAGGAACGGAAAAAGGCTGTGCGCGGGGAGTGGGACGGTTGTGCGGTTGAAGTGGAGTGCCAAAGGGGGAGAGAAGATAAGTTGAATGTCGGGGGGCAGAAGATTTGTGGGGAAGATGTGGGAGAAGAGAAGGCTGCGGGATGAGCAGTGAGCGGTTTTGTGGCGATGAGGAGATTGAGAGAAGGAGTGAAGCGGGATGAAGGATTATAAGATTGCAGTTGCAGGCACAGGTTATGTAGGATTGTCGATCGCGACATTGCTGGCGCAGCATCATAAAGTGATGGCGGTGGATATAGTGCCTGGAAAGGTGGACATGATCAATAACCGTAAGTCCCCGATTCAGGATGACTATATCGAGAAGTATCTCGCAGAAAAAGAATTGAACCTGACCGCAACTCTGGATGCAAAGGCTGCATACTCTGATGCGGACTTTGTTGTAATTGCGGCTCCTACGAACTACGACAGCCGTACCCAGCACTTCGACACGAGCGCCGTCGAGGCTGTGATTAAGTTGGTCATGGAGTACAACCCGGATGCCATCATGGTCATCAAGTCTACAATTCCTGTGGGCTATACTGCTTCTGTGCGTGAGAAGTTCAACAGCAAGAATATTATCTTCAGCCCGGAATTTTTAAGAGAGAGCAAGGCTCTTTATGATAATGTCTATCCCACAAAATTAGTGGCGTTTTCGTAGGCTATGATGACCGAAAAAATCATTCATTATTGCCGGAATATGAGGTTTAGGGTACAGGTCTGGGGATGGTGATAAGTACATTTTCAAATGAAATGGAGAAGGGTTTCTCACGGGCTATGGAGTGTATGAGAGCATTTTTACATGAAATGGATGAGGCGGAAAACATGGATTTTTTCGTTTCGGGTAGAGGTCAGGGAATAGTGATAAGTACATTTTAAACATGAGATTGGGCTGGAAGAAAATAAGAGGAAGATTGAAAAATCCAGTAATATCAAGGGTTTTCAATAGATGATACAGACATTGGGAGAGGTTTACCCTAAAGAATCATAGGGAAAGATTGAAGGGATAGAGGCCCGGAAAACGCTCATTAGCAGATTAAGACCTATGGAAGAACCGAATCGTTGTTTTCAATAAATGATAAACAGACCTAGGGGTCTACCCTATGAACTCTAGTTGATGGTTTTTCGGGAAAAGATGAATATTTCAGGTGCTGATTTATATTGATGGGGTTTGGATAGACCTATGGAGATACCGATAAGCCAAACTGAAATGAACATAATCAATTTCGGATAGACATGTCCTTCAAGTGATAAGAGCACTTCGTGAAGTGATAAACACATTGATGGCACAAGAAAGTTAGCAGATTCCGCGCTGTGAGAATCATTCTGTTTAACATATCGGCAAGATGATAACCACAGCGATTAACATAGAAAAAAACATTCCAGGCTTGATCGATGCTCTCAATCTCGCCAGGACAGACAAGGAGAAGAATGATGAAGAATTACACGATTGCAGTTGCTGGTACCGGCTATGTTGGCCTTTCGATTGCCACACTGCTGTCACAGCATCATAAAGTATACGCTGTGGATATTGTACCAGAAAAAGTGGAACTGATTAACAGCCGGAAGTCACCGATTCAGGATGAGTATATCGAAAAGTATCTGGCTGAAATGAAGCTGGATCTGACCGCAACGCTGGACGCCAAACTCGCCTACAGCAATGCGGACTTTGTTGTTATTGCGGCTCCGACCAATTACGACAGCCAGAAGAACTTCTTTGACACATCTGCGGTCGAGACTGTGATCAAGCTTGTCATGGAATACAATCCGAATGCGATTATGGTCATCAAGTCCACCATTCCTGTCGGATATACTAAGAGCATCCGGGAAAAGACGGGCAGCAAGAACATCATCTTCAGCCCTGAGTTTTTGCGTGAATCTAAGGCATTATACGATAACTTGTATCCCAGCCGCATCATCGTAGGAACGGACATGGAAGATGAGCGTCTGGTTGAGGCGGCTCATGAGTTCGCTGCGCTTCTGCAGGAGGGCGCAATTAAGAAGAACATTGACACGCTGTTCATGGGCTTTACCGAGGCCGAGGCAGTGAAACTGTTCGCCAATACATATCTGGCGCTCCGGGTCAGCTATTTCAATGAGCTAGACACCTATGCTGAGATGAAGGGACTGAATACTCAGCAGATTATTGACGGTGTGTGTCTTGATCCACGTATCGGTACGCACTACAACAATCCGTCCTTCGGCTACGGCGGCTATTGCCTGCCCAAGGACACTAAGCAGCTTCTGGCCAACTATGAGGACGTACCGGAGAATCTGATTGAAGCCATTGTTGAGAGCAACCGGACGAGAAAAGACTTCATTGCAGACCGCGTGCTGAAAATGGCTGGGTACTATGGGTATGAGGAAGATAACCAGTACAGCAAGAGCAAAGAGAAGCCCGCGACGGTTGGTGTGTACCGGCTGACTATGAAGAGCAACAGCGATAACTTCCGCCAGAGCAGCATCCAGGGTGTCATGAAGCGGATCAAAGCCAAGGGAGCCACTGTGGTCATCTATGAGCCGACGCTGAAAGCCGGTGAGACCTTCTTTGGCAGTCTGGTGGTTAATGACTTGGAGAAGTTCAAGGCGATGAGCGATGCGATTATCGCTAACAGATACGATAGCTGCCTGGATGATGTGAAAGAGAAGGTTTATACACGCGATATTTTCCAGCGTGATTGATCGGGAGAATGAAAAACACAGAGGAGGGAGATGCAGAGATGGAAAAGAAAAAGCTGCTGATCTATGCACATTATTACATACCGGATACTGCATCAATGTCATCACAGATGCGATGATGTGGTTTGATAAGTTCAGTTGCAAACGGAGCAACCTGATCATCACAGTTGGTCGTGATTTGGTGGAGACTGTTGAGAAACGTTTTGCAGGAAAGAAAGTTCCCAAGACTGTGATGATCAACAACTGGATCGACGAAAAGGAAATCTACCCGCTTGATGCCGACAATGAAAAGGTGCTGGAGTTCAAGAAGAAGTATGGGCTTGATGGCAAGTTCGTCATCATGTACTCCGGCAACATCGGTTTGTATTACGACTTGGAAAAGCTCATCAAGGTAATGAAGCAGTTCCGTAAGGGTTACACGCTTACAGGTGTGTATGAGGAAGGACCCAAGACCAAAGATGGGCGAGAGGTTGTATTTGCGTTCGTAGGTGCTGGTTCGGTTCTGGATAAACTGGTGTTGTACAGCAAAAAGCATTACTTTGAAAACATTGTGTTTATTCCGTATCAGGATAAAGCGGATCTCATCTATAGCCTGAATGCAGGTGACGTCCACTGGTGTGTCAATGCCAAGGGCATTAAAAGAGTTTCTTGCCCATCGAAAGCATACGGCATTATGGCGGACGGGAAAGCGATTATCGGTGTTCTGGAAAGTGGAACCGAGGTTCGAGGGCTAATCGAGGAGTGCAACTGCGGAAAATGCTGTGAGCCGGGGGATTATGTGGAAGTGGCGGATATTATCCGCTGGTACATAGAGAATGCTGATAATGATGAAGTAAAACAGATGGGCATGAATGGTCGGAAGTACCTAGAAGAAAAACTGACCAGAGATGTTAGCGTTAATCAGTATGCCGAAGAGATATTGGAACTGTGATTGGAGGCGAGAGGGATGAACAGTAACTGGTTCAAGCTGGTTATGAAGATGACGAAAGTTGAATATGGAAAGAACCTCTTGCTGAAGGGTGTACCAATCATCTTCAACAAAGGTGGCGCCAAGCTCAAGATCGGTGAGAGGGTTACGATAAAGAGTAGCTTTCTAAGTAATCTGGTTGGCCTTTACAGCCGGACGATTATTGTTACTCGTGCTCCGGGAGCAGTGATTGAAATCGGGGATAACGTCGGTATTAGTGGCGCTACGATTTATGCTCGTAAGAAGATAAGTATAGGAGAAAATACCTGCATCGGAGGCAACTGCAAGATTCTGGACAATGATTTTCATCCCATTGAAGCAGAGGCGAGAAATAAGCTGCTGAGAGATGAAAACGGTGGAGACAGCGATTTGGTGCCGAGCAGAGAAATCGTAATAGGAAAGAACTGCTTCATTGGCTGCAATTCAATAATACTGAAAGGCACAGTACTGGGTGATGGTTGTGTTGTCGGTGCTGGTGCTGTGGTTTGTGGGAAGTTTGAAGATAACTGTGTAATTGCTGGTAATCCGGCTAAAGTGATTAAGAGGTTGTGAGGGCAAGCGATAGAGTGTATAAAATCAGATGGTATTTGAAGTACCAATCTCTGATTTTTGGCTATTGAATTAATAGAGGAAATTTCTAATGTTTAAGATGCATTTAGCGGTGAGGGGAAAATGAATCAAATAGTGTTTATTTCGTTTGTTTTGGGACTGATTTATTTTTGGAATTTAATTACAGGAAAAAATGAAGAATTTCTGGAGTTCCTCTCGATAAGGCATACTACCATCCTTAAAGGAATTGCTATTTTCACTGTAGTATGGGGTCATGTTACTGCAAAATTGGGAGTTAGTCATATTCAAATGGTGGCAGAGATTGGTGTATGGCTTTTCTTGTTTTGTTCAGGATATGGTTGTTGGTTATCAATGAAAAAGAATGGAATAAAAGGATTCTGGAGAAAGAGAATAATTAAGGTATTCATGCCATTTTGGGTTTGCGAACTTATTGGATTGATTCTCACAAGAAAGTTTTGTTTTGAAAATTTTATTCTTGATATGAGTTTTGTAAAACCGGCTACCGCATATGGTTGGTTTATGGGATTTATTTTGGTCTATTATATTGCATTTTGGATTTTGGGATTTTTAAAGAAGAGAACGAATGTTTCTGATAATAGTATTTTAAACATAATCATTGGATTTTCTATTGTAGTTTTTATATATTTTAGTACCGTAGATGTTAATCCTTTGTTCCCCGCATTGAAAGCAAGACAAGTTTTTGCATTTACTCTCGGGATGATAGTTGCAAAAGAGAAAAATAGAATGATGGAATTCATTTTGCTTGTGAAAGATAAAACAAAGGCTCGAAAAGTAATGATGTGTTTGGGGCTTCTTTTTATGGGGGGGGTATGAAAGTGCTCACAAAAATATTGGAACCACGGGTACCATATCTCCTTTCTAACATAACAGCTTTGGTTGCTGTGACAATAAGTAGTATAGCGGTTATTTTGTTAACAGTATTTTTTGATGGATTATTTTCAAAAAAATATTTCTATGTAATGGGTGAGATATCGTTTGCAATTTATATGGTTCATGCTTTCACATTGGAAATATTAGACGGAAAAATAGGCGGAAGTTTGGCTTTTATGATAATCACATTTGCTCTGAGCATCATTGTAAACCTGATTGTCACGAAAGTTTCATGGATTGTGGATAACTTGGAAAGAACGTATTAAAAAACAAACGTTATTGGAGCTTCCTGTATACTTTAAAGAGTAAAGGGAATTGACCAAAAAGAATACCTCA
>OHCU01000758.1_pt1 | contig 10955 bp, 7 predicted proteins | sample 1566861 | NCBI WGS metagenome assembly OHCU01 (sample SAMEA3879521, study PRJEB24766) | human gut metagenome | biome: human-associated habitat; feature: feces | place: USA | collected 1985/1987
AGAACGCAGGTCAGAACGGGCTTGAAAACTGTGAATTTATTGCAGGGGATGTGTTGAAAGTGCTGGACGGGATCGAGGAAAAGCCGGATTTTATCATTCTGGATCCGCCGAGGGACGGCGTGCATCCCAAGGCGCTTTCCCGGATCATTTCCTATGGCGTGGAGCGGCTTGTATATATTTCCTGCAAGCCTACGAGCCTTGCGCGGGATCTGGAGGTATTCATTGAAAACGGATACGAGGCGGTGCGGTGCGTGCCGGTAGACCAGTTCCCGTTTACGACGGGGATCGAATGCGTGGCATTGCTGCAGAAGACGGGTCTGGATGGCTGACTGAACGGAAGATTCTGAAAAAATGAGCCTTTACATACGCAGGCTTGTATGATATACTCAACGGGTATGAGATTCAGCCGGTGCTCAGGTGTGGGACACTCCGACCCGTCCTTAGTGCCAGGCGTTTAAAAAACAAGGAGGATTTATCAATGATTTCCAAAGAGAAGAAAACAGCGATCATCAAAGAGTATGCAAGAACAGAAGGCGACACAGGTTCACCGGAGGTTCAGGTAGCGGTTCTGACAGCAAGAATCCAGGAGCTGACCGAGCACTTAAAGAGCAACCCGAAGGATCATCATTCCAGAAGAGGTCTGCTGCAGATGGTAGGTCAGAGACGTGGTCTGCTTGACTATCTGAAAAAGACCGACATCGAGAGATACCGTACTCTGATCGACAGACTGGGCATCAGAAAGTAATAACGGATGGAACAGGGCGGAGAGCTAAGCCGGCTTTTTCGCCCTGTTTTGATACCTGCAAGCTTTTGTATGGGAAGGCGTGCGCCGGAGGCGTTTGTCGAGACCACTGATAAGGACACCGGAAAGCAACAGCGTTTTTATCAGTAGTTTCGACACCTGGGCGTCCGTACTTGGCATACATTTTGGAGAGCAGAAAAAGAAGAAAAGGAGAGACAAAATGTACAGGACATTTTCCATGGAACTGGCCGGACGCACTTTAAGCGTTGACATCGGCCGTGTTGCCGCACAGGCAAATGGCGCGGCATTCATGCATTACGGCGATACCACTGTGCTGTCCACTGCGACTGCAAGCGAGAAGCCGAGAGAGGGAATCGACTTTTTCCCGTTATCCGTAGAATTTGAAGAGAAGCTGTATTCGGTCGGCAAGATCCCCGGCGGCTTCAACAAAAGAGAAGGCAAGGCGAGCGAGAATTCCGTGCTGACAAGCCGCGTGATCGACCGTCCGATGCGTCCCTTATTCCCGAAGGATTACCGCAATGACGTAACCTTGAACAATCTGGTGCTTTCCGTAGATCCCGAATGCCGTCCCGAGCTGGTGGCAATGATCGGTTCTGCGATCGCAACCTGCGTTTCCGATATTCCGTTTGCAGGCCCCTGCGCGATGACACAGGTTGGTCTTGTGGACGGCGAATTTGTGATCAACCCCTCTCAGGAGCAGTGGAAAAAGGGCGACCTGCAGCTGACAGTCGCTTCCACAAGCGAGAAGGTTATCATGATCGAGGCGGGCGCAAACGAGGTTCCCGAGAACGTGATGATCGATGCGATCTACAAGGCGCATGATGTAAACCAGACGCTGATCGCCTTCATCAATCAGATCGTGGCAGAGGTTGGCAAGGAGAAGCATTCCTACACAAGCTGCGCGGTTCCGGAAGAGCTGTTTGCGGCGATCAAAGAGATCGTTACGCCGGAAGAGATGGAAGAAGCTGTTTTCACAGACGTAAAACAGGTTCGTGAGGAGAATATCCGTCAGATCACGGCGCGTCTGGAAGAGGCGTTTGCCGATAAGGAAGAGTGGCTTGCCGTTCTGGGCGAAGCCGTTTACCAGTACCAGAAAAAGACTGTCCGCAAGATGATCTTAAAGGATCATAAGCGTCCCGACGGCCGTGCGATCAACCAGATCCGTCCGCTGGCGGCAGAGGTTGACCTGATCCCGAGAGTACACGGCTCCGGCATGTTTACCCGCGGTCAGACACAGATCTGCAACATTTGTACGCTGGCTCCTCTGTCTGAGGTTCAGAAGCTTGACGGCCTGGACGAGCACGAGGTTTCCAAGAGATATATGCACCATTACAACTTCCCGTCTTACTCCGTAGGCGAGACGAAGCCTTCCAGAGGCCCCGGACGCCGCGAGATCGGTCACGGCGCGCTGGCTGAGAAAGCGTTGCTTCCGGTAATTCCTTCCGAGGAGGAGTTCCCGTATGCGATCCGTACCGTTTCCGAGACGTTTGAGTCAAACGGTTCCACCTCTCAGGCTTCCGTATGTGCATCCACCCTGTCCCTGATGGCGGCGGGCGTTCCGATCAAGAAGCAGGTTGCGGGTATTTCCTGCGGTCTGGTAACGGGCGACACCGATGACGATTATGTTGTCCTGACAGATATTCAGGGTCTGGAAGACTTCTTTGGCGATATGGACTTTAAGGTTGCGGGTACGCACGACGGTATCACGGCAATCCAGATGGATATTAAGATCCACGGCCTGACAAGACCGATCGTGGAAGAGGCGATCGCAAGGACAAAAGAGGCGAGAGAGTATATCATCAACGAAGTGCTGACTCCCTGCATCGCACATCCCAGAGCAACTGTGGGCGAATATGCGCCGAAGATCATTTCCATCAAGATCGATCCGGAGAAGATCGGCGATGTGGTAGGTCAGAGAGGCAAGACGATCAATGAGATCATTGCCCGCACAGGCGTAAAGATCGACATCACAGACGACGGCAACGTATCTGTCTGCGGTACCGACAAAGAGATGATGGACAAGGCGGTTGAGATGATCAAGATTATCACAACAGAGTTCCAGGCAGGTCAGATCTTTAAGGGAACCGTTGTAAGCATCAAGGAGTTCGGCGCGTTCGTGGAATTTGCACCGGGCAAGGAAGGCATGGTTCACATCTCTAAGATCGCAAAAGAGCGGATCGACCGTGTGGAGGACGTGCTGACCCTGGGCGACAAGGTGACAGTCGTTTGTCTTGGCAAGGATAAGATGGGCAGAATGAGCTTCTCCATGAAAGACGTGGCTCAGATCTGATATAACCGATAACATACGCTCCAAAACCGCATGGGCTGAAACACAGTCCGTGCGGTTTTCATTTTCCTTCCGCCGCCTGCATATGGTCGGAAAAAGCACTTCCTATTTAAAAAAAGATATGTTACAATGCTGATAAGCAAAAGAAGAAAGCTGTACCCTTTGTCTGATGAGGGGACAGGCACATGAAGTCCTGCCCAAGAGAGAAGCGGGCATTTCTGAGATCGGGATGTTCTATTGCATTTCAAAAGGAAACAAATTCTCCGACGATTCGGAACAAACACCAGAGGCGAATCAAAAATTGACCGGAAAAAAGGAGCATAAGGAATGATGAGAGAAAAGTATGAATCATTGGCACTGCATGATCTGAAGGAAATTGCAAAAGCCAGAGGGATGAAAGGCATTTCCGCCATGAAGAAGGCGGAGCTTGTGGAAGCGATGCTGGCGCTGGATGAAAAGGAGGCGTCGGAGAAAAAAGGGAAGGAAAAAGAAAAGGAAAAAGAAAAGGAAAAAGAAAAGGAAAGAGAAAAAGCAGCCCCGGAGTCTGCTGCGGTGCGGGAGCCTTCCGGGGAATACCGGGAATCGGACGGCGACCGTGAAAACCGCCGTCCCCGTCCGGCGGGCAGGTATCAGGATCGCTACAACAGCCCGTATAACAGGGGAACGACCCCGATGACGTCGGCGGAGGAGGACAAGTTTCCGGCAGAGCTGGACAGCGGCGTAACGGTCGGGGGTATTCTGGAGGTAATGCAGGACGGGTACGGCTTTATCCGTTCCGACAATTATCTGCCGGGAGAAAACGACGTATATGTGGCACCCAGCCAGATCCGCCGGTTCGGCTTAAAGACGGGCGATATTCTGGAAGGAAACACGAGGGTGCGGACGCAGAACGAGAAATTTTCCGCCCTTTTATATGTAAAGTCGATCAACGGATATACGCCGGAGGAGGCGTGCCGGAGAAGCAATTTCGAGGATATGACGCCGATCTTTCCGGACAGCCGGCTGAAAATGGAACGGAGCGGTTCCTCTACGGCAATGCGCATTATGGATCTTTTAAGCCCCATCGGAAAGGGGCAGAGGGGCATGATCGTTTCGCCGCCAAAGGCAGGTAAGACGACGCTGCTAAAGGAGGTGGCGCAGGCGGTAAAGCAGAACTACCCGGAGATGCACCTGATCATCCTTTTGATCGACGAGCGTCCCGAGGAAGTGACGGACATGAAGGAGACGGTGGAAGGCCCGAATGTGGAGGTAATCTATTCCACCTTTGACGAGCTGCCGGATCATCATAAGCGCGTGTCGGAAATGGTTATCGAGCGGGCAAAGAGGCTCGTAGAGCATAAAAAGGACGTAATGATCCTTTTAGACAGCATCACCCGTCTGACACGGGCGTACAATCTGGTCGTTCCGCCCAGCGGAAGGACGCTTTCCGGCGGTATCGACCCGGCGGCGCTGCATATGCCGAAGCGCTTTTTCGGCGCGGCGCGCAATATGCGCGAAGGCGGAAGCCTGACGATTCTGGCGACGGCACTGGTGGATACCGGCTCCAAGATGGACGATGTTATTTACGAGGAATTTAAGGGAACGGGCAACATGGAGCTTGTGCTCGACCGGAAGCTGTCCGAGAAACGTCTCTTCCCCGCAATCGACATCCCCAAGACGAGCACGCGCCGCGAGGATCTGCTTTTGACGGCAGAGGAGATGGAGGCGATCAATATCGTGCGCCGCGGCTTAAACGGCTTAAAGCCTGACGAAGCGGCGGACAAGGTGCTGGATCTGTTTACGTGCACGCGCAATAACGGCGAATTTGTGCAGATCGTGAGAAAAACGCGGATGATCTGAGAGACAGGCTTACCGCGCGCAGTCCGCAGGATGAAAAGATACACAATCCGCAGGATGAAAAAATCCGTTGACATCCTTCCTGCAAAGTGTTATCCTACCGTTATGCAAATTTCCCTGTGAGGGAGTAGCAAGCGCGGATTGCCGCGTAACAAGTCAACATCCCCGATCCGACTGGATCTGGCTTGTTTTAAATTGCGAGACTCATGTACAGCCCTTTCAGAGCTGCGGAGTCTTTTGATTTCTTATTATAAAAACAGAGGACTCAGCGGCAGCTTTTTGGAAAGCTGTAACTGGGTCTTTTTTGTATGATAGGAAAGTGTATTTCCTATCATATAAAAAAGCACGTTTATGCGCACTCGCGCGAAATGTAGGAATTGCCTGACGGCAAACGCGCTCGGCGCAGGTATGCGCCAAGGCGCACACTTTTTATTCCTTCCACAGGGAACAGCTACAGATAAGGAGGCAAAAGAATGCGGTATTATTGTGAAGGCAAAGAAGAAGTCTTAAAGCAGGTACAGTCTTCTGAAAAAGGTCTTTCCACACAAGAAGCACAGAAGCGTCTGGAAGAAAACGGCAGAAACGCTCTGGAAGCGGCAAAGGGCAAGTCTTTGTTCCGCCGTTTTCTGGAACAGCTGGCAGATCCGATGATCATCATCCTTCTGGCGGCGGCGCTTGTCAGCGGCGTTCTGGCGGTTGTTGAAAACGACAGCTTTGCGGACGTCATCATCATCCTGGCGGTAGTTATTATCAACGCGGTGCTGGGTGTGTATCAGGAAAGCAAGGCGGAGAAAGCAATCGAAGCCCTGCAGAAGATGTCGGCAGCGACTTCCAAGGTTCTGCGCGACGGTAAGGTTTCCATCGTTCCCAGCGAGGAACTGGTTGTAGGCGACGTCGTCCTGTTAGAGGCGGGCGATGCGGTTCCTGCGGACGGACGTCTTTTGGAGAGCGCGAGCTTAAAGATCGAAGAGGCTGCGCTGACAGGAGAATCGGTTCCGGTAACGAAGCTGATCGATCTGATCAATTTAAAAGAGAATGAAAAGGACGTTCCTCTGGGCGACCGTAAGAACATGGTATACATGGGCAGCACGGTTGTTTACGGACGCGGCAGCGCGGTGATTACCGGGACAGGCATGAACACCGAGATGGGTAAGATCGCGGACGCGCTGGCTCAGGCGGAAGACGGCCAGACCCCTCTTCAGAGAAAGTTAAGCCAGCTGTCCAAGATCCTGACATGGATCGTGCTGGGAATCTGTATCGTGGTATTCGGCGTCCAGCTTTTCAGAGCCGGAAGCTTCCACTTTGACGTGATCCTCAACTCCTTCATGATCGCGGTATCTCTGGCGGTTGCAGCGATCCCGGAGGGTCTTGCTGCGGTCGTAACGGTAGTGCTTTCCATCGGCGTTACGAACATGTCCAAGAGAAACGCAATCATCCGTAAGCTGACGGCGGTTGAGACGCTGGGCTGTGCGCAGATCATCTGCTCTGATAAGACAGGTACGCTGACGCAGAACAAGATGACTGTCGTTGATTTCTTCGGCGAGGATGAAAAAGAGCTGGCAGCGGCAATGGCACTGTGCAGCGATGCGGAGATCGACGAGAACGGAGAGGTTACGGGCGAGCCTACGGAGGCTGCGCTGGTAGCATGGTCCGGTAAGCTGGGTCAGGATAAGAACCAGCTGAAAAAAGAGCGCGCCCGCGTGATGGAAGCGCCTTTTGATTCCGGACGTAAGATGATGTCTACCGTCCATGAAGTAAACGGCAGCTACATCCAGTACACAAAGGGTGCGCCCGATGTGGTTGTGACCAAGTGCGCGTACTATTTAAAAGACGGCAAAGCGTGCCCGATGACAAAAGAGTACGAGGCGGAGATCTTAAAGGCGAACAAGGCGATGGCGGACAAAGCCCTGCGCGTCCTGGCATGTGCGCAGCGCGTATGGAAGGAAAAGCCCGGCAGCGCAGAGCCGGCTGATCTGGAGCAGGATCTTTGCTTTGCAGGCCTGTGCGGCATGATCGACCCTGTCCGGCCTGAGGTAAAGGCGGCGATCGTGGAGTGCCGTGAGGCGGGGATCCGTCCGGTTATGATCACGGGCGACCATGTGGATACGGCGGTTGCCATTGCGAAAGAGCTGGGGATCATCACGGAGACGACCCATGCGATCACAGGCGCGCAGCTGGATCAGCTGGATGACGCGGCATTTGAAAAAGAGTTCCGGAACATCAGCGTTTATGCCCGCGTACAGCCCGAGCATAAGACAAGGATCGTCAACGCGTGGAGAAATGCGGGTTATATTACCGCAATGACAGGCGACGGCGTAAACGACGCACCGTCCATCAAGGCGGCTGACATCGGCGTCGGCATGGGCATTACCGGAACAGACGTAACAAAGAACGTTGCGGACATGGTTCTGACAGATGATAACTTTGCAACGATCGTGGGCGCGGTAGAGGAAGGCCGCCGCATTTACGACAACATCAGAAAAGCGATCCAGTTCCTGCTGGGCTCCAACATGAGTGAGGTGCTGAGCATCTTCTTTGCAACGCTGATGGGCTTTACGATCCTGCAGCCGGTTCACCTTCTGTGGATCAACCTCGTAACAGACTGCTTCCCCGCTCTTGCGCTTGGCATGGAGAAAGCGGAGCCGGATATTATGAAGCGTAAGCCCAGAGATGCAAAAGCAGGCATTTTTGCAGGCGGCATGGGCGTGGACATCGCATATCAGGGCGCGCTGATCACACTGCTGACATTAGGCTCCTACTTTATCGGCCACTACATGGAAAGCGGCGTATGGGAGATCACAAACAGCGCGCACGGCACGACGATGGCATTCGTTACCATGTCCATGGCGGAAATTTTCCACAGCATGAACATGCGCTCCCAGCGCGGCAGCATTTTCAAGCTCGGTTCCCACAACAAGGTTCTGTTCTGGGCGGCTCTTGGTTCCCTGCTGGCAACGACGCTCGTATGCGAAGTGCCCTTCCTTGCGGCAGCGTTTGAGTTTACTTCCGTTGAGCCTGCAGAGTATGTAGTTGCACTCGTAATGGGCGCGATGATCATTCCGGTCGTAGAGCTTGTGAAGTTCATCCAGCGCAAAATGAGCAAAGAGGATTAAAAATAAACGTAAAAAGGTATTGCATCCTGTAAAAAGCTATGCTACAATAAATAAGCTGTCCGTGGATTACTGCGGACAGCGAGCGGATGAGAACGAAAAAGCAGCAATCAACAATATAGAACGAGGTGAAAGAACATGAAAGAGGGAATCCATCCTAATTACTATCAGGCAACTGTAACATGCAACTGCGGCAACACATTCGTGACAGGCTCCACAAAGCCTGAGATCCACGTTGAAGTTTGCTCCAAGTGCCATTCTTTCTATACCGGCCAGCAGAAAGCGGCTCAGGCTCGCGGACGTATTGATAAGTTCAACCGCAAGTACGGTGTGGCAAGCAAATAAGAATTGCGTAAGGTTGAGGTTTGTATAAATCTCAACCTTAATTTTTAGGTACGGTTCACCCATGCATGGCGCGGGCGGACTGTGGAAGTTCACAGCAAGGGATAAGAGTATGAGCAGGAAAAAGAAGAAATGTTACTGCGGCATCGGCGGACAGGCGGTGCTGGAAGGCGTAATGATGAAAAACGAGGACCGTTATGCAGTTGCGGTGCGCAAGGCTGACGGCAGTATTGAGATCAAGAAGGAAGATTACAAAGGGATCTGGGGCGGCAAAAAAGTGACGAAGATTCCTTTTTTAAGAGGAATATTTAATTTTCTGGATTCGCTGATCCTTGGGATGAGCACGCTGACGTGGTCGGCGCAGTTTTTCGAGGAAGAGGATCCGAAAGAAGAGAACAAAAGGACGGCGAAGCAGAAGAAGCAGGAGAAAACGCCGGGAAGCAGCGCAGATAAGCTGGCGACAGGGGCAACGGTGGCGTTTTCCATCGTCCTTGCGGTGGCGATCTTTATCGCGCTGCCGTATTTTCTGAGCCTGATCTTTGCAAGATATATTTTGAACCAGTCGCTTCTGGCAATCGTGGAGGGCGTCCTGCGCCTGCTGATCTTTGTCGGTTATGTGGCTGCGATCTCCGCCATGAAGGACATCCGGCGCGTTTATATGTACCATGGGGCAGAGCATAAGTGCATCAACTGTATTGAGCGCGGGCGCGAGCTGACGGTAAAAAATGTCCGCAAAAGCTCCCGGCTGCACAGGCGCTGCGGGACGAGCTTTCTTTTGTTTGTCATGCTCGTGAGTGTTGTGCTGTTTATGTTTATCCGGATCCCCAACCCGGTGGCGCGGCTGATCGTGAGGATCCTGCTCGTTCCGGTGATCGCGGGGATTTCCTATGAGATCATCCGGCTGGCGGGCAGAAGCGACAACTGGCTTGTGCGGATCATTTCCGCGCCGGGGATGTGGCTGCAGAAGCTGACGACAAAAGAGCCGGACGATTCCATGATCGAGGTTGCGATTGCGTCCGTGGAGGCAGTTTTTGACTGGAAGGCATATTTAAAAGAGACGTTCGGCTACGATGTGGACGAATGGGAGCGGGAAGAGGAAGAAACGGCAAGAGAAGAGGCTGTGGCAGGAGAGGAAGCTGTGGAAACCATGGAAGCCGCAGAGGAAAGCGGTGAAGCAAAATGACCTACCGGGAGCTGTATGAAACGGGGCGCGCAGCGCTGGAAGAGGCAGGGACAGCGGAGGCTTGCCTGGATGCGCGTCTCCTTTTGGAGTTTATCTGCGGCACGGCGCACAGCGACCTGCTCGTACACGGGGACCGGAGCGTGGATGCAGAAAAAGAAATGCGTTACCGCAGCCTTATCGCAAAGCGGGCGGCGCATATCCCGCTGCAGCATCTGACCGGGGAGCAGGAGTTTATGGGGCTTTCCTTTGCGGTAAACGGGGATGTGCTGATACCGCGTCAGGATACGGAGATTTTAGTGGAGGAAGTGATGCGCAGCATCAGCGACGGCTTTCGGATACTGGATGTGTGCACCGGCTCCGGCTGTATTGCTATAAGCCTTGTAAAACTGGGGGAATACCGCTCAGTGACCGCTCTTGATATCTCTAAGGAAGCGCTCAAGGTGGCAGAGGCTAACAGGGAAAGGATCCTGGGAGAAGAAAAGGAGCGGCTCCGGCTGATAAAAAGCGATATGTTTGAAGGGCTGGAACCCAAAGCGCAGTTTGACGTTATTGTGTCCAATCCGCCCTATATCCCCTCAGAGGTCATAGAAGGACTGGAACCTGAGGTGCGGGATCATGAGCCGCGGCTGGCTCTGGACGGGGAAGCGGACGGGCTGAAATTTTACCGGATTCTGGCAGAACGTTCCATGGCATATTTAAAGCCCGGAGGGAAGATCTATATGGAGATAGGCTTTGACCAGGGGAAGGACGTTTCAGAGCTTTTTGAACAGGCCGGTTTTGAGGGCCTTAAGGTGATAAAGGATATGGCCGGGCTGAACCGGGTGGTGCAGGCTAAAAGGCCGTGATGATAGGAGAGAGAAGATTATGTTTGATAAACTGGATGATATACTGATCCATTACGAAGAACTGATGCTGATGCTGGGGGATCCTGATGTGACTCAGGATACAAAGCGTTTTACCAGACTGATGAAGGAGCAGGCGGATCTGGCTCCCATCGTAGAGGCATATAAGCAGTATAAGCAGGCGAAACAGGATGTGGAAGACAGCCTTGCAATGCTGGAAGAGGAGAGTGATGAAGATCTTCGGGAAATGGCGAAGGAAGAACTGTCTGACGCAAAGAAGCGCATCGAGGAGCTGGAGCATGAATTGAAGATCCTCCTTCTTCCCAAGGATCCAAATGATGAAAAGAACATCATTCTGGAGATCCGTGCAGGTGCAGGCGGAGACGAGGCAGCCTTGTTTGCTGCCGAGTTGTACCGGATGTATTCCAATTATGCGGACAGCCAGCGCTGGAAGGTGGAGATCGTAAGCTTAAATGAAAACGGGATCGGCGGCTTTAAGGAAGTGGTAGCCATGGTTACGGGAAAGGGCGCATACTCCAAGCTGAAATACGAGAGCGGCGTGCACAGGGTACAGCGTGTGCCTGAGACAGAG
>OHCU01000760.1_pt1 | contig 10940 bp, 10 predicted proteins | sample 1566861 | NCBI WGS metagenome assembly OHCU01 (sample SAMEA3879521, study PRJEB24766) | human gut metagenome | biome: human-associated habitat; feature: feces | place: USA | collected 1985/1987
TGATCCGGACGGTAACGAATACGCCGGTGGAGATTCGGGAAGAAGAGGAGGAAGTTGACATGTGCAAGGCAATTGAAGAGATGATGGAGGATAGTAGGCAGGAAGGCGAAGCCTCCGGGGCACTGCGCAAAGCAAGGGAAACTGCCTGCGCGCTGGCAAAAATGGGGCTTCCGGCAGAGCAGATCGCGTTGGCGGTTAGCACTGATCTGGAAGTTGTGAAAGAATGGCTTATGGCAGCAACAGTATAAGGTTATTGAAGAATTCTGTGACACAGGGAGGGCCAAAGGACGGGACAGGCTGACACTGTAACCAAAGCATACATGCGCGGGAACGCCGTGTTTGCAGATGCGTTCAATTACCTGCTCTATGATGGGAGGGCAGTCATTGAACCAGAAAATTTAAAGGAGATGGATCCGGCCGGGATCGCGCTGCCGTTTGGGGCGCGGGACGGGAAAGAAAGCAGAAAGGGGAAAGAGGAAGCGGTACAGAAGTACCGGGATCTGCTAAAAAATGCCGTGTTCATGGAGGACGGGAAAACGGCATATGTGCTGCTTGGAATTGAGAACCAGACTGACATCCACTATGCGATGCCGGTAAAGAATGCGATTTACGACGCCCTGCAATACGGCAGGCAGGTTTCAGACACCGCAGCGAAACACCGGGCAGACCGGAAGAAGCATTCGGAAACGGAAAAGAAGGTATCGGGCGGCGAATACCTTTCCGGTTTTTACAAAGAAGACAGGCTGACGCCGGTGATTACGCTTGTGATCCATTTCGGGGCAAAAGAGTGGGATGGGCCGCTATCTCTGCATGAGATGATGGAGGCAAAGGATCCGGAAATTCTGAAATATGTACAGGATTACCGGATCCACCTGATCGATCCGTCGAAGCTGACCGAGGAAGAACTGGAGAAATTTTCTACAAGCCTCCGGGAGGTACTGGGGTATATCAAATACTCCGGGGATAAAAAGCAGCTGCATTCATTTACAGAGAACAACCCGAGGATGAGGCTGGATGCAGATGCGGCGCGCGTGATCCGGACGGTAACGAATACGCCGGTGGAGATTCGGGAAGAAGAGGAGGAAGTTGACATGTGCAAGGCAATCGAAGAGATGATGGAAGACAGCAGGCAGGAAGGAATACAAGAAGGAAAAAGGGAAACCGCCTGCGCACTGGCAGGAATGGGGCTTCCGGCAGAGCAGATCGCGTTGGCGGTTGGTATAGAGCTGGAAGTCGTAAAAGAATGGCTTTTGAATCGAGAATCTGTGTATCAGCCTGCGGATAAGCAACAACTTTGAGATACAGGGCAGCTTCCCTCGGCTGTTTCGGATAGCTTTTTGCTTTGAGTTCCCTCCTCCCGAAAAATTACGTTTTACCAGAATTGATTTTCAATGAAAAAACGTGTACAATATCTAATTGACTTCAATCATAATTTAGGGGAGTTGTGAGATGTACCAGAGAAAATCAAATTTGCAAAATCTAATTGTAATGCTGATGGACTGCGGGATCATCGCGGTCAGCCTGATGATTGCCAATTATATGCGTAACGGGCGCTTATTTGAAAGTGATGACGCGCGCATGGATTTTGGACTGCTTTTGGGGGCAAGCCTTGTCGTATTTTTGGCGTTGAACCTGTTTGGCAATCTGTATCGGGGAATGCTCGTAAGGGGACCGCTGCATGAATTTGCCTGCGTTGTGAGGAATAATGCGGTGATCTTTGCAGGGGCTGCCGTTGTGCTGTATTTTCTGGGGCGGCTGGATGCGTATTCCAGATTGGTGTTTTTCTATTTTATTTTGCTGGATTGCGTGCTGATGCTGATTGTGCATCAGCTATGGAAGCGGTTTTTCCCGTCGTTGTACCGTTTTTTCAGGGAGAGCAGAAGAACGCTTCTGGTGGCAGACAGCGCTTTTGCGGACGCGCTGGCGGAGGATATGAACGCGTCGAAGGGCTTAAGCTATGAGCTTCTCGGGATCGTTGTGATGGACGGGGCGCAAAAGGAGAGCGTCAGGGGGCTGCCTGTCGTAGCGCAGGGAAAGGATCTGATCGAGTACTGCAAGGGGGCTTCGCTGGACGAGGTAATTATTGCGGCGGACGATCCCCAGAAAAAAGAAATTCTGGAGATGATGGATATTTTATCCCAGATGGGAATTACAATCCATTGCCGGATCCCGGTTCCGGAGCTTTCCGGCGCGCATCAGAAGGCGCTGACACAGTTCGGACGTTTTTATACTGTGACGTATGCAAACCGGTTTGTTCCGGTGGGGCAGCTTTTGTTAAAACGGCTGCTGGATATTTTGGGAGGTCTGGCAGGTCTTGTGATTTTGGCGGTTTTGACGGTAACGGTAGGGCCGCTGATCAAAATTGAGTCTCCGGGACCGATCTTTTTTGCACAGAAAAGAGTCGGGCGCAACGGGCGGATTTTTAAGATGTACAAATTCCGTTCGATGTATGCGGATGCGGAGGAACGCAAGAAGGAGCTGATGGCGCAGAATGAGATGAACGGGCTGATGTTCAAGATGGAAAATGATCCGCGCATTACAAAGATCGGCGCGTTTTTAAGAAAGACAAGCCTGGACGAGTTTCCGCAGTTTATCAATATTTTAAAAGGCGATATGAGCCTTGTGGGAACGCGCCCGCCGACGCTGGATGAATTTTCCCAGTACAGCCCTTACCACAAGAAGCGCCTAAGCTTCCGGCCGGGGCTGACCGGAATGTGGCAGGTAAGCGGCAGAAGCGACATTACGGATTTTGAAGAGATCGTCCGTCTGGATGTAGAGTATATCGACAACTGGTCGTTTATGCTGGATATTAAGATTTTATTGAAAACTGTGCTGCAGGTATTTGCGCAGAAGGGCGCGCGATAACGGCTCACAGTAAGGAGCTTTGATTGATGAAGAAAAGTTGGAAAGGCTGCGTAGCTGTTTTGGGCTGCGCAGTTGTTTTAGCAGTTTCAGGCTGCGGCAATACGTCGAATCCTAGCACAGCAGAAAATGGGGCGGGAGAAACCGCAGAAAGTGTGGGGACAGAAAGCGCGGAAGCTTTAGCGGAATCTGAAACGAGGCTGCCCACCGGCACAAAAGCTGCTGAGGCGATGGAAAAAGGGGAGACGATTTCTGAAAAGCTGGAAATGCTGCAAAGGATCAACGGGGATGCGTATGCGTGGCTGGATATTCCGGGCACAGACATAAGCTTTCCAATTTTGCAGGACAGTCAGGATACGGCGTTTTATTTAAGCCATAATGAAGATCGGGAGGCTGACGATGGCGGCTGCATTTACACGGAGTATGTGAACGGCAAAGAATTTACGGATAACAATACGGTAATTTACGGCAGAAACGTGAGCGGACGCTTCGGAAAGCTGCATCAATATCAGGATCGGGATTTTTTTGATAAAAACAGGAAGCTGCTGATCTATTTGCCAGAACAGACGCTGGAATATGAGATTTTTGCGGCATATCCGTATGACGACCGCCATTTGATCGCCTCTTTTGATTTTTCGGACGAGACGGTTTATCAGAATTATTTAAATGAGATTTTTGCGATCCGCAAAATGGATGCTTTTATTGATGAATCGATGGAAGTGACGGCAAAAGACAGGATTATCACGCTGTCCACCGGCGTGACCGGGCAGGATGACCAGCGGTATCTGGTACAGGCGGTTTTGACTAAAGGAGCAGAATGAAACAGGAAAAGAAACGCAGAAAAAAGAAAAGGCGGTTTTCGGCAGGGCAAAAAGCCGGCATTGTTTTTCTGGCAGTGCTCGGATTGTTTCTGGCGGTGGGGATTACTGCAGGGGCGGCTTATATGGTAATGAACCGCAGCGGTCAGAACAGACTGGCGAAAAAGCAGGAGGCCATTCCGGCGCAGATGCAGCAGGAAACAGAAGCGCCCGAAGAGTCAGAAGAGCAGCTTGAAGCAGGGAGCATCCGGTATCAGGGAAAGGTCTATCGGTATAAGCAGGATATTATGACCTTTCTTTTTATGGGGATTGATAAAGGCGGAGAGGTAAAGGCGTCGTCCAATCTGTTTAAAGGCGGGCAGGCAGACGCCCTTTTTCTGGCGGCGCTGGATCCGGAAGAAAAAACGATAAGCGTGATCGGGATCAACCGGGATACGATGACCCCGATGGACGTATATGATGAAAATGGGCTGTATGCAGGAAAGCAGACGGCGCAGATCGCTCTTTCGCACGCTTATGGGGATGGGCTGGAGGAAAGCTGTGAAAATACGGTAAGGGCAGTTTCAGAGCTGTTTTACGGGCTTCCTATCCACGGTTACTGCGCGCTGAACATGTCGGCGGTGGCAGACATCAACGACGCGGTGGGCGGCGTTGACGTAGTAATCCCGGAGTCTGCCGCGGGTCTGGAAAAGGGATGGACAGCCGGTGAGACCGTTCATCTGGAAGGGGAAGAGGCGCATAAATTCATCCGTCACCGGGACACGAAAAAGGCGCAGAGCGCAGAAGAGAGGCTGGAGCGGGAAAAGCAGTATCTGACACAGTTTATCGCTCAGGCAAAAAAGGCGATGAAGCAGGATATGACCTTGCCGCTGACGCTTTATACGGCGATCACACCCTATATGGTAACAAATGTGACCGCAGATGAGGCGGTATATCTGGCAGGGGAAGCGTTGTCCTACAGCTTCGGGGCAGAGAATCTGCATTCGATGACAGGAACTGTGGAAATGGGAGAAAAGTTTGAAGAATTTTACCCGGATGAAACGGCGCTATACGAGCTGGTGCTGGATGTTTTTTATGAAGAAGTCACGGAATAACGCGAAAAAATGAAATGGGTATTGACAGGCGGGAAACCGCGTGTTGATATAGATAAAAAGAAGCCACACAAATTTTTCAGGAAAGGGGGATGATTGACATGAAAAAGAAAATGGCAATTATTCTTTCACTTATGCTTGCCTGCTCCATCGGGGCGACTGCAGTTGCAGCACCCAGCCCGACATTGGTGCAGACACAGACGCCGGGAACACAGATTGTGATCGACGGCACAAATGCAAATGCAAACGCAGCGGCAGGACAGGCTGCTACAGCCGGACCTGTGAACGGTCCTTCCAGCGCAGTAGCGCCCGGAACCTCCTTTACTGTAGACGGACAGCAGGTTGATCCTTCTGCAGTAGCGCTGATCGTAAGCCCTGTAAGCGCAGCTCAGGCGGCAGCATCCGTACAGGCGTTTTCCAACGCGCTGACTTCCGGAAAGACACAGGTATTTAACTTTACGGGAAGAAATGACCTGTCCCTGACAGATGCCCAGAACCGTGTGCGTGTTCTGAGCAACGTAGTTGTAAGCCTGCAGACAGCGGATGGCCGTAAGGTAAGCCAGAACGGCTCTATTTCCGTAACCCGCAGACTGGTGGACGTTTTAGGCGGCGTAAAGCTTGCGGCAGGCGAGACGATCCAGGCACTGTATCAGAGAGCGGACGGCACATGGGTTGCAGTTCCCGTTATCGTAAATAACGGTGTTGTATCCTTCGCCCTTCCTTCTTTTACAGGGGCGGTAAACGTGATCTTTACGGCTGCGGTTGGAAGCTCTGCTGCTGAGGCGGCAGCTGTAACCTCTCCCAGAACCTGATTGGGTTTGGGAATCTTTTAACGAAGCAATAACAAATCGTGTGGTTTCGTGCAGGGGCGCTGTCCTTTCTGAAAAGAGAGGGCGGCGCTCTTTGCATATCCGGAACTGTTAAAAAGAAGGAACGCTTCCGGCAGCGGCGCAGAACTTTTCGAGATATTTCGTTATATTTCGAGAAAAATCGAGAAATTTCGAGACGAAAAGGGCAAAAACTTCTCGAAATTTCTCGATTTTTCACGATGTCAATTTCTTGCAGAAATTCCCAATTTGAGCCTATAATAAGCGTGCGAAAGAGAGATTTCGACAAACAGAGAGGATGGGTGCAGATATGGATCAGCTTACAATGACAGCGGGAAAAGAGGGCGAAAGAGTGGTGCAGATCCTGACGGATCTGATGAAAAACAATAGAGAATTCCAGATCATGATCACGGTTCCGGCGGCGGAAGGAAAGACGGACGTACAAAAGACCGGTTTTCAGACGGCTCCGGCGGCAAAAGGAAGCGGCTTTGCGGTGCAGCAGGCGCAGCAGACGCGGCAGATACAGCAGACTCTGCGGGGGGAATCGCCGGCATTTTATGGCGGGACAGGCGCTTACAAAGAAGGAGGGGAAGCAGAGGGCTACGATCTGGAAAAGGATGTGACGGAAATGATCCATGAGATCGGCGTTCCCGCCCATATCAAAGGCTATCAGTATCTGAGGGAGGCAATCCAGATGTCCGTTAAGGACATGGATATGCTGGGCTCCATTACAAAGACGCTGTATCCGACGATCGCGAAAAAGTATCAGACAACGTCCAGCCGTGTGGAGCGCGCAATCCGCCATGCCATCGAGGTGGCGTGGAACAGAGGCAGGATGGAGACGTTAAATGCCCTGTTTGGCTATACGATCAACACAGGAAAGGGAAAGCCCACGAATTCGGAATTTATCGCGCTGATCGCGGATAAGATCCGGCTCCAGCACCGCATCTAAAAGGGGTCAGACCCGCACAAAAAAGCGCCGGACAGCTTTGCGATCGTGGCTGCCCGGCGCTTTTTAAACGCCCTTTTTTAGGATTAGGTATTTTTCAGGATCAGGTATTTTTCATGATGATCGTTCCCACGCAGTCCGCAACGTGCTCGCAGGCGTCGGCGCAGCTTTCCATAATGTCGTAGATTTTGCGCCATGCGATGATTTCCAGCACGTCCGCAGAGGTGTGGCGGATCTTTTTGGTCGCTTCCAGATAGATCACGTCGCATTCCTCTTCCACGTTGTTGATGCCGATGAGCATTTCGCGCAGCTTTGCAGGCTTTTTGAAGTTGGGGAGCTCATAGAGCATGTCGCGCACAAGGGCGCAGCTTTCCGCCAGCTTTTTTGCAAAATGGATGCCGTCGTCGGTAACGGAGGAAACCTCGTCCATGTAAAAGCGCTGCAGGATCTCTTCGATGATGTCTGTCACGTCGTCGATATTCTGGCTGATAAGCGCCAGATCCTCGCGGTCGATGGGGGTAACGAAGGCGCGGGCAAGGGCGTCGGTCATTTCGTGCTTTTTGGTGTCGCCTTCATGCTCTAATTCGTGCATCGTATCGAGCATGCCGCGGATGGAGGAGGAGCTGTATTCGCTCAGGCATTTTACGAGAAAATCTGCCGCGCGGCAGGAGCATTCTGCGCTTGCTACAAGGTTGTCATAAAAAAAACGGTCTGCTTTGTTTGCCATGATAGGTCATCCTTTCTTGTGTTAAAAAATAGCCATGAACAGCTTTGTCATGATAAAGCCGATGAGTCCGCAGCCGGGGAAGGTTAAGATCCAGGTCATACCCATTTCCTTTACCACGGAAAAATTGATGGCGGAAATACGTTTTACCGCGCCGACGCCCATGATCGCAGTCGTTTTTGCGTGGGTGGTGGACACGGGGATTCCGAATACGGAGGAAATGAGCAGACAGATGGAAGCCGCGATGTCTGCGGAAAAGCCCTGATATTTTTCGAGCTTTACCATGTCCATGCCGACGGATTTGATGATTTTTTTGCCGCCGATGGAAGTGCCAAGCCCCATGACGACGGAGCATAAAAGCATGAGCCAGACCGGCATTTCGACGGATACGGAAGTGGGCTGCCCGTTTGCCAGAAGGAGGCTTAACAGGATAACGCCCATGAATTTCTGACCGTCCTGCGCCCCGTGCATGAACGCCATGCAGGCTGCGCCGAAGATCTGCGCCCCGGTAAAAAAGGAATTGGTCTTTCGGCGGTCGGCGGCGCGAAACAGCAGCGTGACGAGCTTGCAGACGATCCAGCCCATGCCAAAGCCGAGAACGACGGAAATCACAAGGCCGTAAATGACCTTGACCCATTCGGAGCCGTTGACGCCCGCAAGGCTGCCGTGCAGGGCGATGGCGGAGCCGGTCAGGCCTGCGATCAGGGCGTGGCTTTCGCTGGTAGGGATGCCGAACACCCATGCCAGCACCGCCCAGAGCACGATGGCAAAAAGCGCGGCGGAGAGGGCGACGATCGCCTGATGGGAATTGTCTCCGAAATCGACCATCTGTGTGATCGTTTCAGCGACGGTGGCGTTTAACATACTCATCAGGAATACGCCGAGGAAATTGAAGGCTGCCGCCATCAGGATCGCTGCGCGCGCCGACATACAGCGGGTCACGACGCAGGTTGCGATGGCGTTCGGGGCGTCGGTCCAGCCGTTTACCAAAATAACGCCCATGGTCAGGAGCACCGCCAGAAATAAGAGCGGATTGGACGATACCTGCTCCCAGAAATACTGAAATGATAAGTCCATGAAAAAACCTCCGGTTTTCGTATATTAAAACAGGCAAGGCTCCGGTTTTGCGGAGACAGGCGCTGCTTTTATCGGTTTGCCCAGTCGCTAAAGCGCTGGATGCCTTCCTTGTTGCCGGAGACGATCAGGATGTCGCCGGGCTGGAAACGATAGGTCGGGACGATGTGCTCCAAAACGTCAGGCCCGTTCTGGATGGCAATGATATTCAAATTGAAATGGGAGCGCAGATCAACCTCATGAACGGTTTTGCCGATCAGCGCTTCGGGCGTGAGCAGCTTTGAAATATTGATCTTTTCGCTCAGCTGGATAAAATCCAGAACGCTGTTGTTGACAAGGCGGTTGGCAAGGCGCTCTGCCATGTCCCGTTCGGGATAGACGACCTCCGCGCCCAGACGCGTGAGGATTTCGCCGTGCTCCGGGCTGGTCGCCTTTGAAATGACGGTGGGGATGCCGAGGCTGACCAGATTTAAGGTGGTAAGGATGGAGGATTCCATATGCTCGCCGATGCAGACGATCGCCACGTCGCAGTTCTGGATGCCCGTTTCGGAAAGCGTCTTTTTGTCGAGGGTGTTGACGACGAGGGCGTTTTCGGTCAGCTCGCGCATTTCGCGGACCCGTTCCTCATCCCGGTCCATGACGAGCAGCTCTGCGCCGGAGCCTGCCAGCTCACGGGCGAGGGCTTCTCCGAAGCGCCCCAGCCCGACGATGCCGTATGCGGTTACGTTTTTCTTTTTGCTTCCAAACATGATGATTCTCCTTTTCTGGATGGTGGTTATCCGATCGCGATATTGCCTTCGGGATAGCGGATGCGTTCGCCCTGGGTAAAATGCCACAGCGAGGCGATGGTCAGCGGACCGAGCCGTCCGATGAACATGATCAGGCTGGATAAAAGCTTGCTTTTTACGCTTAAATCGGCGGTAATGCCGGTGGAAAGCCCGACCGTGCCGAAGGCGCTGGTAATCTCAAAGAGGGCGTCCCGCAGCGCAAGCCCGGGCTCGAATACTACGAGCAGATAGGTTCCCGCGATGACGATAAAAAGCGCCAGCGCCGTAATGACGGCGGCTTTGCGGAAAGCGTCTTTGGGAAGGGAATTTTTAAACGCCTTTTCCGAATGGTTGGTGGCTGCGGAATAAATTCCCATAAGGAGCACGAAAAAGGTGCTCGTTTTGATGCCGCCGCCGGTAGAGCCGGGGGATGCGCCGATGAACATGAGGACGATCATGACAAGAAGCCCCGCGTTTGAAAAGTCAGCCAGCGAATAGGTGGAAAAGCCGGCGGTCCTTGCGGATACGCTGTTGAAAAATGCGCCCAGCCAGGTAATGTCCTCGGTACATTTTAAAAGGACTGTCCCGGCGATCAAAAGGGCTGCGCTCGTCGTCAAAACGACTTTTGCGTGCATGGAAAGCTTTTTCCAGCAAAACCGCTTTAAAAACAGCTCCCGGATCACGAGGAAGCCAATCCCGCCAAAAAAGATGAGCCCGCAGGTCACGAGGTTGAGCAGGACGTTGTGCTGATAGGGGATCAGGCTCGTCCCGCCGCCCAGATTGTCAAAGCCGGAGTTGTTGAAGGCGGCGACGGAATGGAAGAGGCTGACGCCGATGGCTTTTGGCAGGGGAAAGTCCTGAATAAATACAAAAAAGCTCAAAACCGCGCCCAGAAGCTCGAACGTGACCGTCGTTAAAAAAATCGCCTTTACGAAACGGACGAGCCCTTTTCCGGAGTCCACGTTCATCGCCTCCCGGATCAGGCGGCGGCCTTTTAAGTCCACGCGCTGGCGGATGGCGATCATGATGCCGACGCCGATGGAGGTAACGCCCAGCCCTCCGATCTGGATGAGCGCCGCCAGAAAGAACTGTCCCAGCGGGGTAAAGGTATCCCCGGTATCGACTGCGATCAGCCCCGTGACGCAGACGGCGCTGGTCGAGGTGTAGAGGGCGTCGATGTAGCTGACGGAAACGCCGTCCTTAATGCTGCACGGGAGCATCAAAAGCAGGGAGCCGATCAGGATGACCAGCAGAAAGCCCAGCGAGATGATGCGTGCCGGGGACTGGCGTTTGACCAGTTGAAAAAGTTGCATAGCGGTATTCTCCTTTAGGAATCTTCATTGTACATACGGTAGCCCACGCCCAGCTCGTTTGAAATGTAGCGGTTGTCGCCGGGGGTGGAGCCAAGTTTTTTGCGGATGTTCGCCATATTGACCTGCAGCTTTTTGATGCTGCCGTCGTCGCCTGCGCCCCAGACTGCGCGGATGATGGCGCTGTAGGTAAGCACCTTCCCGGCGTGGGCGGATAAAAACGCGACGATGTTGTATTCGGTCTGGGTCAGGCGGATTTCCTGTCCGGCAACCGTGACGCGGCGGCTGTCATAGTCGATGGAAAGATCCGCGACGCAAAAGCTTTTGCCCGGCGGCGCGCCCGGCTCTGCGATACAGCTTGTGCGGAGGGCGGCGCGCACCCTTGCCAAAAGCTCCGCCGTGCCGAAGGGTTTTGTGATATAGTCGTCTGCTCCGCATTCCAGCCCCCGTACAATGTCCAGTTCCATGTCACGGGCAGTCAGGAGGATAATGGGAACCTTGCTTTCTCTGCGGATGTC
>OHCU01000765.1_pt1 | contig 10877 bp, 12 predicted proteins | sample 1566861 | NCBI WGS metagenome assembly OHCU01 (sample SAMEA3879521, study PRJEB24766) | human gut metagenome | biome: human-associated habitat; feature: feces | place: USA | collected 1985/1987
GCGGGGGCATAAGCTCCTAAAGGACAAACGGGATGAAATGGTGCGCCAGTTTATGCTTTACATCCGGCGCAACCACGAACTCAGACAGAAGATGGAAAAAGCTCTGTCCGATGTATCCCAGCATTTTGTCCAGGCAAAGGCTCAGATGGGGTCCCTCTATATGAGTGAAGCCCTTCTCTATCCGGCACGGAGCGCTGAATTTGAAGTAGGGACGAAAAACGTCATGAGCGTTGACGTCCCGACCATCAAATACACGGGCGCGACAACGGATGATGAGACCCGCGTGCCCTATGCCTTTACCTTTACGTCGGCAGAACTTGATAATGCCGTCGTAAATCTTACCTCGTACCTGCCCGATCTGTTGGAGCTTGCTGAGGTGGAAAAGACCTGCAATATGCTCGCCGATGAAATCGAAAAGACTCGGCGGCGCGTCAACGCCCTGGAATATGTCATGATTCCGGAAATGCAGGAAAATATCAAGTATATTACCATGAAGCTTTCGGAAAATGAACGTGCCAGTACGGTACGCCTCATGAAAGCCAAGGAAATCATGGCCAAATAAGGAGGGACCCCTGCAGGCAGCAGGGGTCCTTCTTTTCTTATGCCTTACCCGTATGGAAACCCGGCAGGAGGAAGTATTGGACGGAACCTATGGAACCCGCTACAATGGAATTATCCAATCTAGGGAAGCTGAAAGACAGTGGCAGCTGCCAGTCTTCTTGCCGGTATCCTAAGGATTTCAGGCAGGGATTTTTTACCCAATCTGTCAATTCCCTTTTTTCTACCTTCCTGAAAGATCAGCGTTTTTTCGCTGACGCCACTTCACCATGACAGAAATGGGGTTTTTGGCTTGGACTAAGAACGTAAATCAGCCTGTGGGTCGGATTGACCTTGACAATCATTTTGGAAAGAGAGGTGAGGCGAGCCATCTTTTCCCTATGAAAGGAATGCCAGCTCGCGTTTGCGATGAAACGTACCCAGCAGATCCTACTAGTCGTCATCATGATGTTTGTCGCTGTATCAGGTGTCTACCGGTATCTGCCTTGCTTCAAGGAGGTTTTTATCTCTGGGAGGGAGCCTTATGAAAATTGTGCAGAAGCCGGAAGTGAACCCAAAGGCGTGAGGCCTCATCAAAACTTGTCGTCCTGCCAAGTCCGGAAACCATCCGGAGCTCAGGTACAGGAGAGATTGCCGTGTCAAACCAAGTGACTACGCCCTACGGCGAAGCCCCCCATATCCTGAGCCATTTTCCCAAGGACCATCCCAGTTCATTGAAACCGGTCCTGCGATGGGAAAAGGCGGATGATGCCGTAGTCTATGAGGTCCAGCTTGCTAAGGATGGAACTGTATTTCAGACTGATGGCTATGTCTTTATTAACGGCTATCATGCCGTCCTTCCTGACGACTATGCGGCTGACCATTTTGAATTCCGGGTCCGCGCCCTTAATTTGGACCGTGTCCCGATGACTCCCTTTTCCGCGTGGGAAACGGTCTATGTAGATCCCCAAATGCCTTCCCTCCAGCGTCCTGTCCCGACCAACCGCTTCAATGAAGGCATAGGGACGACCCTTCTTTATCCTGTTTATAACTGGATTCCTGTCCACGGGGCCCGAAACTACGAAGTGGAGATTCTCAGCCGCTTGCCGGAGCGTCCAGATCAGCGGGCAGACGCGGCGATTACCCTAGGACGGGGCAAGGCGACTGGCTTTGATTGGTATGACGATACAAAGCGCGTGGCTTCTTATCCCCTTTATTGGCGGGTCCGCGCCCTTGATGACGAAGGTCAGCCCATTGGCGTATTTTCTGAGCCCCAGAAAATGGTAATAAATCCATCTGACCACTGGGAGGTTGCGACTTTGGGCGACAGTATTTACCATGGCGGCGGGAACCTTTCCTATTCACCGAGTGATTGGGAATACAGCTTCCAGCACTATTTGAAGTTTGATTCCATTAACCTGGCCCAAAGCGGGGATACGAGCGGGGCCACCTTGGCCCGCTTTGATGATGATGTCCTGCCTTTCCATCCCCACTATCTCATCATCATGACGGGAACCAACAGTCTGCGGGCTGGCGTGGATCCAGATGATGTCATTTCCGACCTTGCCGCCATCAAGGAAAAATGTGAACAAAACGGGATCTGCCCAATTTTTATGACCTTGCCACCAATCAATCCCCAGAATATTGCCCGGGCCTTCAATGAACCGACGGCTGAGGATTGGAAGGAGCGCTTTGCTGCTGTCAATGCTTATATCAGGACCCAGATCCATATCGATCTTGCGGGAAAAATCCCCGAAGGGGTGGACCTTCCGACGGAACTCGGCCTTGATGGCATTCATCTCGATCCGCCCGGTAAGAAACTGATGGCAGAAGCGGTCAACGAGCAGTGGGAAAAGGTTCTGGCCCAATTTGCGGAAAAATAGTCGCTGGAGGTGCATTGGCTGGGGATTTCCCACATAGGGAAATGATACTGATTGTTTATACTATTTTATGATTTTTTCTGTTTGTACCCACTTATTCATGAAACTTTCATTTTCTTTTTTTATAATAAGCCCTAGAGGAAGGCAAGAAAGCAGGGTGACTCCAGACCCTGCAGCATGGATCCGTTGGTGACTCCTCTCCGGCGTTTCTTTTCTTGTCATGCAAGCCTCTATTTTTCCCCAGGTAGTCCAGAGCTTCCCCGCTCGGATTACCATCCCCATATCCGGAGTCCCCATGTTGGGGGCTCATTTTTTTTTGATGGTTTATATCATCGCGATGATTTTCATTCTTTTTTCACGAAAAAGGTGTAAAATAAGACGTCACTCAAGTGGTTTATCCCATCATAACAGATTTCTTTTTGCAGGTTTCCTATATCGGAAAGGAGGAATTCCATGAAAATCCTCGTTGTAGAAGATGAACCTTCCTTAAACCAGATTATTGCCAAGAGGCTCAAGATCGAAGGCTACTCCGTCGATCAAGCAGAAAATGGCCGTGATGCCTTGGAGTTTGTGGCGCTGGCCGAATACGACCTGCTCATCGTGGACATCCTTATGCCCGAAATGGATGGTCTGACCCTTGTCCACACGCTGCGGGAAAAGAATGTGACCGTACCGGTTCTTTTCCTTACGGCCCTTGATGGGACGGAAGATAAGGTCAAGGGCCTTGATGCCGGAGGGGATGATTATTTGGTCAAACCCTTTGAATTTTCAGAGCTCCTTGCCCGGGTTCGGGCCCTCTTGCGCCGCTCTGGGGGGACGGCGGTGCCCAAGAATGAATTGCAGCTGTCCGATCTTGTCCTGTCGGAGAGTGCCCATACGGTTACCCGCGGCGGGAAGCCAATCGCGTTGACCCCCAAAGAATTTTCTGTGCTCGAATACCTGCTTCGGAACCAAGGGATTGTTCTGTCCCGGGATAAGATCCTGGAACATGCCTGGGATTTTTCCTATGAAGGAGCTTCTAACATGGTAGATGTATACATCAAGACCTTACGAAAGAAAATCGACCATGATTTTGAGCCTAAGCTCCTTCACACCGTACGAGGTGCCGGTTATGTCCTTAAGGAATAAGCTGGTTTCCTTTTCTGCTTCTGTCATGCATTTTTTGAAGGATATGCCCGTTTCCATCAAGGTCACGGCCTACTATACCCTGTTTTTGGGGTTATTGCTTCTGCTTGTGACCATGAGCGGGTTTCAAATGGCTAAGTACCTTGAAATCAAGGAAATGGACAAAGTGCTCCTAGAGGTGACGGTCCGGGCCTCGCGCAACGAAAAAGCTTTTGATGTCTATGATCGAAATGTCTATCTTTCCATCCACAATCATGAAGATAAGATTGTCTACGGCGGCATGCCGGAAGGGTTTCCTCAGGAGCGCCCCCATTTTGGGGAAGGCCCCCAATCTATTAAGGTTGGAGGTGTGGAATACCGCTATGTGGATATTCCAGTTCGGCCTCCGCGGGAGCTGCGGGGTGATAGGACGGATACTTCCTTGACGGGCATGGGGCTTGATCTCCAGCAGCCGCGTCAGGGACCGTTTGTGTCGGGAGAAAAATATGGACATCATCTGTGGGTTCGGGGCATTATGTCCGGGGAAGCTGCTTCCAGCAGATGGCGGACCCTGATTGTGACCTATCTGGTGTTCTTTCCTCTCTTTTTGATTCTTGTTATCGTCGGGGGCTACCGGATTGTCCGCCGTTCTTTTGCACCTGTGGCCTCCATGAGCAAGGCAGCCCGGGCCATTGGGGAAACGGGGGACCTATCCCAGCGGCTTCCCGTTGGCGAAGGAAGTGATGAAATCCATCAGATGGGACGCACCATGAACCACATGCTTGATCAGATTGAGGATCTCATGGGCCGTGAAAAACGCTTCACCTCCGATGTTTCCCATGAGCTCAGGACGCCCATTGCTGTCATTATGGCAGAAAGTGAATTCGGTAAGGATTACGCGGAAAACGTAGAAGAAGCGAAAAAGGAAATGGGCAGGATCTTTGACCAGGCCCGTCACATGAACCGCATGATTGGGCAGCTCCTCGAACTGACCCGACTCGGCAACAAGCGGTCTGTTCCCCTCTCGCCCCTTGATATCTCAGCCTATGTGGCAGATATCGTAACGGACTACCAGAAACTTCCGGAAAGCAGGGACATTACGTGGGATATCCAGATTGAACCGAATATTACGGTGCCTACGGATCAATCACTTTTCATGAGGATCTTTATCAATTATCTGGATAATGCCATGAAGTTTACCCGTTCGCGGGTTAAGGTCTGCCTATATGGAAAGGGAAACGAGGTCTATTTGACCGTATCCGATGATGGGGCGGGGATGGATGAATCCACCTTGAAAAAGATCTGGGACCGTCTCTATCAAGCGGACGCGTCGCGCAGCCGGAAGTTGAATGCTGGATTGGGGCTTGGCTTATCCTTTGTGGCTGCGGCGGCAAAGCTCCTGGACTGCCGGGCCTATGCTGAAAGCACGCCTGGTGTGGGAAGCACCTTTTATCTTGTTTTTAAGAGATAGGGCAGTAAAAAAGACTGTACAGGAAGGATCCTGTGCAGTCTTTTTGGTTTTGGGGACGGCTATACATTTCCTAGGTGGACCCATGTGAGGTATTGTTTGGCCTCACGGGAAAGCGCCGCAAGACAGGATAGGGAGGTCTCTGGGCGGCAGGCGTGATAGCGGGGAAAATAGCGGGTCAGATGAAGGGGAATTTCTGGGGAAAGGGAAGCAATCCATTGGGCTTCGTCTCGCATCTCAAGAAGACGATCGTTTAACCCGGGAACAATGAGGGTCGTCAGCTCCACATGGGTCCCGAAACGGACGGCTTGGACGATGTTTTCTTTCGTTTCCGCAAGGTTTCCTGAAAGGCTGCGGCAGCCTTTTTCAGTAAAGCATTTGAGGTCGATGTTCATGGCGTCTGTAAGGGGCAGCAGATCATGGAAGCGAGCGGGGGCGAGGCTGCCATTGGTAACAAGGACCGTTGCAAGGCCTGTTTCCTTGATGAGCCGAAAGGTATCCAGCACATATTCAATGTTTATGAGGGGTTCGTTATAGGTAAAAGCAAGGCCGATGCTGCCTGTTTCTTTATGCATCTTTCCCGCAAGGGCAGCAAGTTTTTCCGGGGGAAGGACAAAGCGGGTGGCTTCCCTGCCATGTTGGGAAATTTCGTGATTCTGGCAGAACGGGCAGGCAAGATTGCAGCCAAAACTGCCGGCAGAAAGGATGTGCGTTCCCGGGTGGAAGTGATAGAGGGGTTTCTTCTCGATGGGGTCAAGGGCAAGACTGGTGAGCTTTCCATAGGACAGGCTTACCAGTCGTCCCTGTTGGTGCTGCCGTGCGCGGCAAAAGCCGATTTCACCGTCAGCAAGGCAGCAGTGATGATGACAAAGCAGGCAGGTCAGGATGGGAGACATCACGAACACACCTCCTTTGAAATGGCTCCTAAAGGCTCATATTTCATTTTTAAGGCGTGCAAAGAAGAAATATGATAAATGGTTCGCATAAAAAGAAAAAAAGCTTATAAAGCATTTTGAGGGACGGCATAACAGAAAAATGCTTCTGAAAGATGGCCCCTTTTGTTCCGGGTCCTTAGGGGGTTCCTTTTGGAAAGCGGCGCACCCATTTGGAAAGGCGGGACGCGTAGGGAAAAAGGCTGGCTTCCCTTCCCTGAAGGATGGGAGCCTAGGCGTGGCGCGTCACTGTGAAGCGGTAGAGTAAGATCGGTTCATCGGCCCCGATGCCGCCTTTTTGACGGGCAATCTGGATTTGCTGGGACACACTTTCCACACCGTCAAGATCGGGAAGGAGGAGCCCCCGCCGCGTTCCATCTAGACTTTCGGTGATGACGCCATAGCGTTTGGGGTCAAGGCTGGATTCATCTGCTATGCGTTCTGGGACGCCAAGAATATCGACGGAATAGACAAGGTCCGGCAGTTCCTCTTTGCGCACTGCCGGAAAGCGGGAATCGTGCAGGGCTGCGCTGATGCCATTGGCTATGATTTCAAGGGCCGTGCTTTTCTTCGTCGGGGCAATGGTCCCAATGCAGCCCCTAAGATTTCCGTAAAGGTGGAGGGACACAAAAACGCCGTGACGGCTTCCTGTCAGTGCTTTTGGGAGATGCTCCGGCAAAGGCAGGGGACGCCCCGTTGTGACAATTGTTTCAACGCTTCTGCGGGCAAGGGTCACATAGGGGTCTTCTTGCTGCTTTTGGGTCTTTCGCTTTTCTGCAAGCTGCTGATGCAGGACTCCTGCCAGTTGGCGCTCGGGATTAGCCCCTGTGACGGAAAAGCTCACAACGCCGTAGCCGACACCAAAAATGTCCTCGTAGGAGTGGCACGTCGTGGAAACGGTAAGGCCATCCAAGGCGCCTGCCATGATCCAAAAAGAGTGGAGCCCGCATTCGGCGGCTTTCCTTGAAAAAGTGGGATCCATGGTGAGTAGGGAGACAAAATCCGCCTTTTCAAGAAAAGACAAGCAGTCCCTGTCCCAAAGGGGACCTTCAGGGGCATAGCCGTAAGGGCCATCTTCCCGGAGTTTGTGGGATAAATCCCCGCTGGCGATGAAAATGATCCGGCGTTTCAGGGAGGACGCGGCTTCGGCGATGGTCTTTCCCAGAGCATAGTGGGCTTCCGGAGAAAGGCCGGATAGACCGATACGGACAATCTTGAGGGTATTTACATCGCCATGCTTTTGGTAAAAGTAAAGCGGCAGGAGGGTTCCATGATCAAGCTCTGGGTGACGAGTTCCCAGAAGCCCTGCTGCAAGGCCCTTATCCTCTGCCCTTTCACTGATTGCAGCCGCCAGGGCTTTGTCATAGCTTACCTTGATGCGTACCTGAGGGGCACCAAACTGTCCAAAGCTGCCTTCGGCCTCCGTTCCTGGGGAAATGGCAAAGTAGTCCACATAGGCATCAGCATGAGGACTTGTAATAACGAGTGTATCGGCATGAAGGGCCGCGGCTTCCGCCATGACCGCATCATAGGCGGCGCTCGTGCGGGCAATCTTCTTTTCTTCCCCTTTTCCAATTTCAGGGACAATGATGGGCGGATGGGGAACCGCGTAGGCTGCAAGGATCATGGAGTATCACCTTCCTTTTTCTTATGTTCCTGAAGGAGCTTTTTCCCATATTGTAGCATATTTTGAGGGGGTGACGGACCAAGGTGGGAATGGGGGTAAGAAAATGGTATAAAGCATAAAAAAGCGGCAGGAAATATGTGAAGATTTCCTGCCGCGTCTGATGTTACCCGCGCTTGCGGAAGCGGGCAAAGAGATTGACCGGATGGTCGGAACAAAAGGGATAATCGGGAACGGATTCAAGGACTTTGGCTTTTGCCGCTTCAAGGTCATGGAAGACTTGCCACTTGGCGTCAATCTGGGCTTTTCCCGATAGGCGCAGGAGATAGGAGGGATGGAAGGTGGCAATGGCGTCAAAGCCTTGGTTTGTCCGGAACCATTGGCCTCGTTCCTTGGTGATGCGGGCCTCGGGACCTTTGAAGTATTTGAGGGCTACGCCGCCCAAGGCAATGATGACTTTGGGCGCAATAAGGCGCAGCTCCTCGTCAAGGATGCGATGGGCGCAGAAAGCGGCTTCTTCCGGCGTTGGTGTCCGGTTGTTCCTAGGCCGGCACTTAATGACGTTTGTTGTAAGGACATGGTCCCGTGTGATTTTGACGGACCAGAGCGCCTTATCCAGGAGCTGTCCGCTGGGGCCGATAAGGGGACAGCCATAGTCATCCTCGACGCCGGGTCCTTCGCCGACAATGACGAGGGGACTGTGGGGATCCCCAAACCAGCCAACCGGAGCAATACAGTCACCGCGCAGGGGACAGGCTGTACAATCTTCCATTTTTCTTTGGAGTATGTCCAGTTCTTCCATCCAAAAGACCTCCTTATTTACGCAGGCATTCGTTGGCTGGGACCCGTTTCAGGAAAATGCCCGCAACAAGTCCCGTAAAGATACCTGTGGGAATTCCAATGCCGATGAGAAAGGGCAGGTAGCTCACAAGGGCTGTGCTCTGCATGAGCACCATGGCCGCAAGGATTTGACCGCAGTTATGGGTGAAGGCACCGAGGACGCCAACGCCGACGCTGGAAAACCAATCCTTCTGGACGGCAAGGGCCATGAAAAGAAAACTCAGGACAGCACCGGCAAGTCCAATGCTGAAGCCTGGGGAAAAAAGGCCGGTAAAAAGGAGGCCTGTCAAAAGGATCCTCGCTGCAAGAAAAAGGGCCGTCCGTTTCGTTCCGTAGAGGTAGAGGACGATGATGGTCACGGCATTGGCAAGGCCCAAATGGGCTCCCGGCAAAGGCAGCAGGTAGGCTACGGTTGATTCGGCAAATCGCAGGGCAATGGCGGCTGCCAAAAGGATCCCAAGCTGGGTCAGGTCGTGGGCGCTGAACCCCTTAGCGGAGGATGGCATCATGTTCACGCTCCTTTGCAGCACTTTGGAGGGTCAGAAGCACCTTTTCCGGGACGCAGGCAATGGTCTCTCCCGGTTTCTGGATCCGGCCTTCCTTAATGCAGATTTTATCGGGGCAGGGTGATGATTCGACCCAAGCTCCATCCTTATTATAGACGATGACCATCTGTCCGTCATCCACATCAATGGTCAGTTTCGTATCAGCCGTAACTTTTCCCAGATCCACGCGCTTGATGACGGCCCGATCCTTTTGGATGACCAGTTCTTTATGGGTTCCCTTCTGGGTCATATTGATGAAGAGGAAGCTGAGTACGGCTGCAAGAGCCATGACGGCAATGAGCCGTCCATCATTTTTGCGCATGAAAACCTCCTTTATTGACCTTGGACGAAAAGGTCCTTGAGTCCGCTGGAAATGTGGAGCGTTCCGTCCAGGTCCTGATAGACCATTTCAAGGGACGGATTGTTTTCAACAAGGGTCATGGCGTCCTTAGGTGTCATGACAAAGAGCAGGGTGGAATAAAAATCTGCCCAAAAGGCCGATTGGGTAACGACTGTAACGGAATGGGCATTGCGGCTGGGCCAGCCCGTCTGCGGATTGAGGATGTGATGGTAGCGGACGCCGCTTACTTCGTAATAGCGCTGATAGTCGCCGCTTGTTGCAATGGCTGTACCGGGAGGAACCGAAAGGGTTCCCAGGACCTTTTCCGGATCCTTCGGGTCCTGGATGCCGATGCGCCAAGGTTTGTGATCAGGCTTTTCCCCAAGGACCTTGATGTTGCCGCCGGCGTTGATGAGGGCGGTTTGGAAGCCGCCTTCCTTCTGGAGGACCTTGGCTGCTTCTTCCACGGCGTAGCCCTTTGCCACAGCTCCCAGGTCGATCTGGGTCCCCGGCATGAGGGTAAGGGTGCCCGTTGTTTCGTCGATCCTGACGCGGGAACCTTTGGTGAGGGTGAGAGCGTCAGCAATTTCAGCTCTGGAGGGCACGGTCTTTTTCTCTCGATTGTCGTTCCAGATCTTGATGACGGGTCCTAAGGTGAGGGAAAGTTCCTGATGGGGATGGCTAGCTGCGCTTTTTAGGATGGCAAGGAGGTGGGGGGCCGCTTTTTGGGGCCCCGTCCCTGCCTTTTCATTGATGGCATAAAGGTCCTTAGGACCATGGGGTGCGTAGGAATCCGTTTCATCAGCAATCTCTTGGAAGGCGGCAAAGGCCTTGTCGGTTGTACTTTTGAGGGTGTCCTCACTTTTCCCCGTTGTTTCAATGGTGACGATGGTATCCATCATGAAGCGTGTATCTTCATGATGGATGGTGCTGTTTTGGTCTTGAAAAAAGCAGCCTTGAAGAAACAGGCTGCTTAAAAGAATCATCCATATTTTTCTCATCATAGATCCATTCTTTTTGAAATGGCGCCTAGCTTACTGCTGGGCTTCTTGGTTGAGGTTTTCTGCCGTCTGGCAGGCAACACAGCCCACCGGATCCGGTCTTTTTGCAGAAGGCTGGGGAGCTTCAAGCGGTGTGATCTTGACTAGGCACTTGCGCGGGCATTTTTGTACGCACAGTCCGCAGCCAACGCATTTATCGTAATCGATGACAGGGATGCTGCCATTGACACCGTCTTCCATGGTGATGGCTTGTTTCGGGCAGTTCTTTGCGCACAGTCCGCAGCTGATGCAGGAAACGCCGCAGTCAGTCATAGCGGCTTTGCCTTTTTCACGGTTGTTGCACTGGACCAGAACCTTGTTCGAAGCCTTCATCATTTCAATGAGGAACTGCGGGCACGTGGAGGCACAGGCACCGCAGCCAACGCATTTATCATAGTCGAACTGGGGCAGGCCATTTTCTCCCATGGCCAGGGCGCCGAAGCTGCAGGCATCAACGCAGGCGCCACAGCCAAAGCAGCCAAAGTTGCACTGGCCAGGGCCGCCAGCGGTAGCCGCGGCGAGGAAGCAGTTCTTGACGCCTTCCCGTTTGTATTTGGCCGGGCGGTT
>OHCU01000771.1_pt1 | contig 10838 bp, 5 predicted proteins | sample 1566861 | NCBI WGS metagenome assembly OHCU01 (sample SAMEA3879521, study PRJEB24766) | human gut metagenome | biome: human-associated habitat; feature: feces | place: USA | collected 1985/1987
CCCTGCAACAATTACCACCGCAGCCAACAGAATAGTAAACGAAGTAAAACATATCAACCGCGTACTGTTTGACTACACAACCAAACCGCCCGCAACGATAGAGTTTGAATGAGTTTAAGCTCACTAAGCTGTGGCTGATGTTGCTCTGAGAGGTTTTCGGTTGGAGGAACTGCTATGAGAGAAAAAATTAATGTTTCTGAATACGCAGGCAAAATTATAGAGGCCTTGCCAAAAGGCATTCTTTTAAATACTAAACATACAAAGTTTAACAGTATGGTAATTAGGTGGGGCGGCCTTGGTACTGTATGGGGAAACCTGCGTTTACAGTATATGTTAGGGAACATCGCTATACAAAAGCACAGCTTGATGCAACGGGAGAATTTACGCTCAGCATTCCCATGGAAGGAGTAATTCCTTCTATTGTCAAAATATGCGGCTGGCAGTCTGGTTACGATATTGACAAAGAACCGGCAGCACATTTAACCTTGGAAGAACCGGAAGTAATTCATGTGCCGGGAATTAAGGAATATCCGTTGACTTTGGAGTGCAAAGTTCTGTATTCCCAAAAGCAGGATTTAGAAAAAATCCCCGAAGACATAAGAGCGAAAATGTATCCACAGGATGTTGACGGAACTTATTGCATGGCAAATCGTGATGCGCATACTGCATATATCGGAGAGATTGTTGCGGCTTATATTATTAGATAAGGTGTGAAAGAACGTATCGACAATGTTACAGTCAGTACTTTGCAGTATTGGCTAACGTGCGTGGTATAGGCGTTATGGACGACGAGCGTACCTACGATTACGCCATTGCCCTGCGTGCCGTAACCACCACCGACTTTATGACGGCGGAAGTTACCATGCTGCCCCCTGCAACAATTACCACCGCAGCCAACAGAATAGTAAACGAAGTAAAACATATCCTGTTTGACTACACAAAAAAATCGCAATGACAGGATAGAAGTTGAGTTATATGAAACGTTATTGGGAATTTAAATTAATGATATAATATGTATTTGAAGAATATATTACATAACATATTTGTTATTTATAAATCGTTACCATTAAGCAACGGAGAGAAACGCAATGGCTCATAAAAAAAGCGAAGCGCAAATAAAATTTAATATGAGCCGAGTACATAACAGTAATACTACTTTGGAGAGAATTTTATGTGATGAGCTTAAACGTCAAGGTCTAACTACATTTAAAAGAAATGATAAGTTGGTTTTTGGAAAACCGGATTTTACTTTTCCAGCTCGAAAAATTGCTGTTTTTTGTGATGGTGATTTTTGGCACGGATATAATTGGAAGCAAGCTCAAAACGATATAAAGAGCAACCGAGATTTCTGGATTCAAAAAATTGAGCGAAACATACAGCGGGATCGTGAGGTAACGGAAAAGTTACAACAACAAGGATGGATTGTTATTCGATTTTGGGGGCATGAAATAAAAAAAGATTTGGAATATTGTATTTCTGCCATATTGGATAAGATACGTACTTTGACAATACAACAACAGTATAGGACGATTGATTTATGCGCTGGTATAGGTGGTATTCGTCGAGGATTTGAATTAACTGGTCGATTTGTGAATGTATTATCTTCTGAAATTGATACGTATGCATGTAAAACATATCAGCATTTATTCGGAGATGATCCTAAAAATGATTTAACAAACGATGCGTTTAAACAGCAAGTGGAAAATACACAGTATGAAATTTTGCTTGCTGGATTTCCCTGCCAAACATTTAGCCGAGTAGGTTTACAAGAGGGATTTGAAGATAAAGAAAAAGGAAAGATTTTCTTTCATATTTCTAATATTATTGAGCGAACAAGACCTATGGCTTTTTTTCTGGAAAACGTTGATAGGCTTGTCTCTCACGATAAAGGCAAAACATTTCAAACTATTATTAATATATTGGTAAATGATCTTGGTTATCATATTATTGGAGTGACGAAGAATGAAGCCGGGATTCTTTGTTATAACCCAAAGGATTTTATTAGAAATTCTAGAGATTTTGGTATTCCGCAGAATCGCCCTCGTACATATATCATTGGATTTGATACTGAGCGTTTTGCTCCAGAAAAATTGGCAGAACTGCCTGACAAAATACCTCAAGCAAGAGAAGAAGAAATTTATCACGACCTAAATGACCTATTGGAACATCATGTTCCCGCAAAGTACTATATGGCATCAGGATATCTTGAGACGCTTATTAGGCATCGAGAAAGACAGAAAAAGAAAGGTTATGGGTTCGGTTATCGTATTGTCAATGAAGTTGGAATAAATCGTCCGATTGCAAATACTCTTTTAGCAACTGGTGGCTCTGGGAAAGAACGAAATTTAATTTATGATCCTCAAGAAGGTATTGCTGGGCAGATTATCAAGGGAAAACAAACGCCGCTTAATGACCGAGGAATTCGCATTATGACTCCGACTGAGTGGGGAAAACTTCAAGGATTTATCAATTATGCTTTTATTGATGATACAGGAAAGGATAAGTTTTCATTTCCAGATGGACTACCAGATGCGCAAAAATATAAACAATTTGGAAATTCTGTTACTATTCCTGTGATTGAGGAAATGGCGCACTTTATGCTCAATTGTTTAGATTATTTAACAGGAGAGCAGTACTGAGCGGAGGGGTGTATCCATGAAGGCAGAAAATTTGTTAAATGCAATTTTGGAAAAATGCGACATATATTATGGAGATGCGCTGATTTCTAAAGAAGCAATACTTAAAAGGTATATGAAATTTTTTGCCGATTCGCTTGTTTCTAAAGAACATTCAATTAATTTTGCTATTCATACGGGATCTGTGTGCTTTGATATTATTTCCGTTGTTGCTGTTTCTCTAGGATGTTTTTCATATAATTTAACAACAAATGATGATATTGTCTTTTCTTTACATGAGGATGATATGATTATGTTTAAAGGGCAGAGGTATCGTTGGAAAGGTACACGGACCATGGAAGATAAGGTCTATATGATGATTGAGCAGGACGGAAAAGGGAAAAACGGAAAAACTATTAGCTACATTCCGTTTGAAAAAAGTAAACATCTTATAAGACCTTACTATGGTGATTCCAAAGTTACTGATGGTCGTGGCATCAGAAAAAAGAAGACAAATCGTGAAGATTTTTTAGCATTTGTATTTGGTGTAAATATTGAGGAAATTCCTACACAGGTAGATGTTGCGATTGCTATTGTAGCGGAACGTAATTTGTTTGCTGGACTTTATAAACAAGTGCGTATTGTATATGGTAATAATAATGAAGTTTCTTTGTCAGATATTTTACCAGCGGCTTACTATACGAGTATTGAAGAAAAGTATCAGTTCGGTAGGAATCCAACTAAAGCTGAACCTGTTTTAAAAGTTACTGGTAAAATTTCTACTGCGCGAGATTTGGTCCTTGATAAACATGGAAATAAAGTGGTAGGATTATTGGTCGCTGGAATAACTTCTCTGAGAGATTCAAATTCTGAATTAGTCGATTTGCTTAGGAGAAAAACATTGCGTTTTGTCTTTATTACATCTCCAATAAAGGTTGGCCTAAGTGAATATATTTTAAATGCATATGCAGATGCTTCAGTATTTGCTTGTACAAAAACACTGCTCTTAAAGAGCAATCATAAGATTCACAATGATAATTTTCTTACGAAAGAGCTTCACCAGCAGATTATGAATGTGATAAATAATACTGTTACTATAATTCCTCAATGTAATGGTTGGAGCTGGGAGAAATATAAAACTATAAAAAATGCTATCTGGTCTATCAAGCAATCAAATTGGCAAGAGCCTCTCAAAGATGATTTTGTTATGATCGCAAATAGTTTGTTGAATCTGCTTAATACTGCCGTATTTCCTTTGGAAATTATGGAAACTGCAATACAGAAAGGGAGCATTAACAAAGTAGTTGTCTCTCCGTACGAACGTATTTTGAAATTATGGGATATTGCAGATCGGGCTGGGGCAATGCAAGAACTTTGTGCTGTAGTTGCAGATGCATTGGAACAAAAATATCAAGAACAATTAAAAGTATGTCCAAAGGCAGATGCCTTAAAAGCATACTTAGAAAAACATAAAACCTATAAGGTGACTATTATTGTGCCAAAAGCATATTATGCAGATTTACTTCGTATAGAATATCCTGAGTATTTTGTAAATGAAAACATAATTTGTTTTGATGGTCATCAAATGTATGATTATATTTTGTGCGTTGGAGAAATAAATAATAAACGTTTTGATCCGCTACAATGTATAGTTGCGCGTTATGTTGATGTATTCATGTATGAGTGCGAGGAAAAGCTGTTTGAATTTAGACGAAATAAATTTAATAGATATGAGCGGAGATTAAATAATAAAATTGGAGCAGCTCATATGGACGATGATTTAAATATAGAAAATTCTTTTACGGATATTAAGATGGATGCAGATGTACGAAAGTTTTCTGCACTGGACGAAGATATTGAAAAGTTTAAATTTTTTGACATTGATAAATTAACACAAAATAATACGTCAAGTGGAAATAATGTTCCTATATCAGAAGTTAACTATACAGGAGTATTCGTGACTGGAGAACAAATATTTTTTTCTAAATATTACACTGCCGTTGTGTTTGACGGAATTAAAGGAAGTGTAATTGAAAAAACTCCAGAACAGTTACGCTCTGGAGATGTCTTGGTATTTGTTAAACGAGATAATTATACCAAAAATATAGTTGATTTTATTTATGAACGGTTACTTCATGATGGTTATTTGGAACAAGGGGCGATTGAAACTTACGAAAAATCCCTATATTGGAAAGAAGCATTGCGTGAATATAAAGAAATTAACGGATTTACTTATCGAAGAATTGCTCAAAAAATGCAAGATCTTGGAAGTTTAATACAGGAAGTTACCATTCGTCAGTGGTTGATCGATGATAGTCATATTGTTGGACCTCGTAAAGAACGTACTATGGAGCATATTGCAATAGTAACACAGGATCCTTATCTGTTAGCTGATCCGCGTAGCTTTTTTGAAGCATGCGGAGCTGTACGCCGTGACAGACGTAAAATTCTTGACTTAATTGCAAAAGCAATCAATGATAAACTTAGTGGTAGTATTCCTCAAGATGGTAGTGTTCTTAGTGTCATATATAATAATGTGGATCGACTTTCGGAAACATTGGAATTGGAATCTATTTTGGAATTAGATAAAAGCGTAAATATTAACACTAATCTTGTTAATACGCCCATTACTGAATCGGAGGTATTAATATGACAGATACTGAGATTAGAAAGGCAATGATTTCAGCTAGGGAAGAGTATATTGAGATAATAAAAGCAGAGTTGTTAGGACCAGGTTCTGAGTTTTCTTTACCTGATGCAGAGCATGAAATTATTTCTACTACTCCTATCAGTCGTTATTCCATTGGAATATTATTTCCTCAAGGAAATGTTGTTAACCATGATAATGAGGAAGCTACCGAGTTGGAAGAAGTAGACAATTTAGTAGAAATATCGGAGGGGGAAAAGAGCGAAGAGCAGGATGTCGATCCAATCAAACAGAAAAAGCAACGAACTTATACTTTTGATGAAACGGCTAATGAGAATCTGGATGAAGAAATAGGGCTGTCTACACAATATATGCCTTCATCTATTGGTATTACGTTTATTGCAAGAGGCGATACAAATATCGTGCGTGGAAGTTTGTCATTTGCTACATACCGAAATGCCAAAGTTTCTGATTGTATGATACCATATTTGCCAGACAATCCTGATACTTATATTGTACCGCAAGAATTGGCACATATTATGACATATGACAAAAGTATCCGTGCATTTCGATTGATTACTTCTGTAACGGCTAAGGATGTTCGTAGTATTTTTGAGAGGGATACTATACCTGAAAATGAATACCATATTCTACGAAAAATAGTTTATCGTTTTGTAGACTATTGTACTATGGGGTATGTACGAATTCCACACAAAATCCCAGAGTTTGTGCTTGATTTTAGTCAGGGAGATTATGCTGATAACAAAGAAAATTATAATCTAGATGGTACAAATGCAAAACTTGTCGCATTGAGAAGAAGAGCTGGAGATAATTTATGGTCAATTACTATTATGTTAGTAAATGATCTGAAGGAGTCGCCTGTAAAAGCGAATCATTGTATTTTTCAATCAAAAGTTAAAGTGTCTTCAGAAAATAATAGTTTTGTTTTTGTAGAAAGTAATCCAAATGTGGATATAGCCACAATGGACTCTGAAGAACAATCACTGGATTTGTTATATCGTCACAAAAAAATATACGGAACTGGATTGGGTACATCTGTAAATTGGAATATTGACTCAAATGGTGTAGGTTCTCTGTGGAGCGATTTTTTCCCTATTTCTGAAATTCCGTCTATGAGTTTTTCATTACCTGAGAATGACTTTCTTAAAGATGAAGAACTGTCAATGAAATACTTGTCTGACCTTGATTCATCGGATAAAGATACAAAGCTTTCGTCCATGCGAGGATTAGTTGATTTGTATAAAAAATGGGTTGATGGACTTGAAACTTTAGCAAGTACGCTTGATAAAAGATATATCTCTGCTGCTGCTAGTAATATTCGTGAATGTAAGCATGCATATGCAAGAATGTATGCTGGTATTGAAACGTTAGAGAAAAACGATGATGCATATAGGGCTTTTTTGTTGGCAAATCGTGCAATGTTTATGCAACGAATTCATATTGCAATGCAAGAAAAGATGGCAAAAACAAATGCTGATCGTTATCCCGGGGATGATGAAATATCTGAAAAACTTGGCAGCATGGATTATATTAAGGAGAGTGATAAGAATTGTAGATGGAGACCTTTTCAGATAGCATTTTTGTTAATGGATATTAACTCTATTATTGATGATAAATCTTCAGAGCGGAGTATTGTTGATTTAATATGGTTTCCTACCGGTGGTGGAAAAACAGAAGCATATCTTGGATTAACTGCTTTTACAATTTTCTATCGAAAGTTAGCATATCAAAATAATTCGGCTGGCACTGCTGTTATTATGCGATATACACTACGTCTTTTGGCAGCACAACAGTTTACTAGAGCTGCTACGCTTATTTGTGCTTGTGAGTATATTAGGCAAGATTGTGCTCAAAAACGGCCTAAATATCCCGCTTATATTCTTGGAAAGGAACCAATTACAATTGGTTTGTGGATTGGTGGAGCGCATATCCCGAATAAAAATATTGGTTCTGGAGAGATATCCAATAGTGCAGAATATCATTTAGGAAAATTGTTAAATGTAAGCAGTCCCTACTATGTTCGTAATGAAAAAGAACGACATAATAAATTCCAAGTTCTAAAATGTCCGTGGTGTGGAACGAAGATGGTCAAAGACGATAAAAATGGGCATCTAGTTGGTGAATGGGGTTATGGCATGCGTGAAAAGCATTTTTATATGTTCTGTCCTCACGAAGACTGCGATTTTACAAAAAAACTACCGATTCAAATTATTGATGATGAACTATATGAAACTCCTCCTACTTTATTATTTGGTACGGTAGATAAATTCGCAATGCTGCCATGGGATGGCCGAGTTGGAGCTTTCTTTGGAATCGGAAAAGATAATCGCACTCCAGAGTTAATCATACAGGATGAATTGCATTTAATTTCAGGTGCTATAGGAACAATGGTTGGACTATATGAAACTGCAGTAGATGCAATTTGTGGTCAAAAAGGTGTATATCCAAAGGTTATCGCTTCTACGGCAACTATCCGTAGGGCCAAAGAACAATGTTCTGTTTTGTACAATCGGAAAGTTGTTCAATTTCCAGCTCCAGGTTTAGATGCGGAAGATTCATTTTTTGCTAAGGAGTCGATAATTGATCATAACAAGGGAATCTATGGTCGAAAATATGTAGGCATTATGCCATCTGGTAAAACAAAGGCTATGATGGAGATTCGTGCTATGGCTGCACTTATGCAAAAAGTTTATACTATGAATCTTCCAGAAGATGTTAAAGATAAGCTGTGGACATTAACTGTTTATTTTAATAGTTTGCGTGATCTTGGAAAAGCATCTACTTTAGTAGACGATGACGTTAAAGATTTTATTGTTCGTACAGCGAATCGAATGTTTACGAGCAGAAGACTCGTTATTAGTGCAGATGAGCTTACCAGTCGTATTTCAACTACGGAATTGAATGAAACGTTGGATAAACTTGAAAAGATAGAATATTCTAAAGAAAATATGGATGCTAAGAGATACGCTTCAAATGTATTACTAGCTACAAATATGATTTCTGTTGGTATTGACATCGCACGATTGAATGTAATGCTAATGGTAGGACAACCGAAGCTCACCAGTGAATATATTCAGGCATCCAGTAGAGTAGGGCGTTCTTACCCTGGTGTAGTATTCGTACAGTATGATGCTACAAAGAGTCGTGATCGTTCTCATTATGAGCGTTTTCGTTCTTACCATGAATCTTTCTATCGTTATGTAGAACCAACTGGAGCTACTCCGTTCTCTCGTCCGGCACGAGAGCGAGCTTTACATGCAGTAATTATTTCAATAATGCGTCAAATGGCTGGAATGAGTGAAGATAAAGATGCTATTCTTTTTGACGAAACATATTTTTCAGATTTTATAAAGAAAATTGAGGAATTTGTTATAAATAGGGTTAGTAAAATTAATGAACGTTCCAAAGAAATGGCACAGGATAATGTCGATGAAATTCGTGTTGAAATTAAGGAACTCTTTGACTTGTGGCAATCATATGTTAATGAATGTAAAAATGAAAATCCGAATAGGCCTTTGTATTTTGGACGTCGTTACATGGTTAACCCTCCAGATGAGAATACTCGACGATTGCTTAAGCCATACGGTTCTACAGGAAAGGATAATGCTATTGAAACTTTGACATCAATGCGTAATGTTGATACTCAAGTATTGGGAAGTATTGCAGTTTGGAGTGATAATAATGACTGAGTCATTGAAAGCAAAAGTGCAATTGAATAAAGTTACTCATTCCGTTCGGGCTGCCCAGGCTGTTTTGCAATATGGTGTAGGTGCTATGGTAGACTTTCCAGATCAGACTTTGGTTACTGCTGCACCTGAGTATTGGGGTGGCATGAAACGTATCTATGATGATCGTTTTGCAAAAGCATTAGGCGTGGACTACTTTGCGTTACCAACAAATATTGCATATGCTCGTTTTCCAAAGTGGTATTTTTGTCCAAAATGTAGAAAATTTCAGCCGATAGAAAAATGGCTGGCAGAGTATAGGAAAAGTGCTAAACCGAAGACTTTGGAGCGGGACGAGTACATGATTGAGCATATGCAATGCATAAACTGTCATCAAGATTTGGTTGTAGCACGCATTGTCACGGTATGCGAAAATGGTCATTTGAATGATTTTCCGTGGGTGAAATGGGTACACGCAAAGTCAAAAAAAGCTATTTGTACAAATCCAGAATTAAAATTCAAAACTGGTGCATCAGGAACAGAAGGACTTGAGGGATTGAGTGTAAGTTGTTCTTGTGGTGCAGTTGCCACATTAAATGGCGCATTCGATAAAGATTGTTTTCAGAAGATAGATGAAGACTTAGAAACAAATCAATTTAAATGCGATGGAAATCATCCATTTCGGAATACAAAAGAACAGTGTGATTGCTATCCCAAAACAGTGCAACGAGGTGCTTCATCAGTATATTTTCCAGTAGTATATAGTTCTTTGGTTATTCCACCATATGCTGATAAATTAAATGCAAGAATTGAGCAAAGCAAAGCATATGATGAATGCATTACTATTATTAATGATGAGGAACCAGAAAACAGAATTGCAAAAATTAAGCAGCGTTTATCTAAATGGGTAAATAAGATTGCATGTGAAATTGGCTATCCAACTTCTGAAGTGGAAAAAATTCTTATTCGCAAATGGATTGAACAAGATGATGTCAAAGGAGATGTAAGTAGCATTCAATATCGAGTGGAAGAGTATGCTGCTTTAACTGGAGAGGTAGGATCAGCTTCTTGTGGAATAGGCGATTTTTCAAGAGAAGAAATGGATATATCTGAATACCATTTGCCACATATAAAATCAATAGCGCTAATTGATAAAGTGCGGGTAGTAAACGCTTTGATTGGATTTTCAAGATTAAAGACAGCTATGACCAGCAATGATAATGGTTTTGTAGATATTAAGAAACCTAATACTCTATGGTATCCTGCTTATGAGGTACGCGGTGAAGGTATTTTTATTGAATTTAATCAAGAGGATATTGATACTTGGATTAACATTAATCCAGAAGTTGTTGAACGTGCTATGTGTGTGAATAAAAGCTATGCTCAATCTTTTATTGGCAAAAATCATTCGCGAATCATAACACCTAAGTTTCTTATGTTACATACACTTTCTCATTTACTTATTTCTCAATTGAGCTTTGAGTGTGGATATAGTATTGCATCTTTGAGTGAAAGACTATATTGTTCTGAAGAAGATGATGGAAAGAAAATGGCTGGCATTTTTATTTATACAGCAAGCGGTGACTCGGAAGGTACATTAGGTGGTTTGGTACGACAGGGAAGACCAGACGTATTTCCAAAAATATTAGAGAAAGCAATTACGCATGCAAGGACGTGTTCAAACGATCCAGTCTGTATTATGAGCAGAGGACAGGGCCGAGATTCTCTTAATCTGGCGGCATGTTATGCATGTGCATTGTTGCCAGAAACTTGCTGTGAAGAAAAAAATATGTTTTTGGATCGAGGAGTTATTGTAGGTACATATGAGAATAGAAAAATAGGTTTTTGGTCGGAGTTCTAAAATATACAACTAAGAAATAAAATTTGTGT
>OHCU01000773.1_pt1 | contig 10817 bp, 8 predicted proteins | sample 1566861 | NCBI WGS metagenome assembly OHCU01 (sample SAMEA3879521, study PRJEB24766) | human gut metagenome | biome: human-associated habitat; feature: feces | place: USA | collected 1985/1987
GCATCACGGAGGTAAACTCGTTAAGCGCCCATTACCGCTGCCCGAAGTGCCATTATTATGATTTTGATTCGCCGGAGGTAAAGGCGTTTTCCGGAAACGCGGGCTGCGATATGCCGGATAAGGCGTGTCCGGTGTGCGGGGAGCCGCTTGTAAAGGACGGCTTTGACATCCCGTTTGAGACGTTCCTGGGCTTTAAGGGCGACAAGGAGCCGGATATTGACCTGAACTTTTCCGGCGAATACCAGAGTAAGGCGCACAAATATACGGAGGTTATTTTCGGGGCGGGGCAGACGTTCCGCGCCGGGACGATCGGCACGCTGGCGGATAAGACGGCGTTTGGCTATGTGAAAAACTATTTTGAGGAACGGGGCAGCAAGAAGAGAAACTGCGAGATCAACCGGATCGTGCAGGGCTGTACGGGTGTGCGCCGCAGTACGGGACAGCATCCGGGCGGTATTGTGGTGCTTCCGGTAGGGGAGGACATCAACTCCTTTACGCCGGTGCAGCATCCGGCAAACGATATGACGACGGATACGGTAACGACGCATTTTGACTACCATTCCATCGACCACAACCTGTTAAAGCTGGATATTCTGGGACACGATGATCCGACGATGATCCGGATGCTGGAGGATCTGACGGGCATTGACGCGACGAAGATCCCGCTGGACGATCCGCAGGTCATGAGCCTGTTCCAGAATACGTCGGCGCTTGGCATCACGCCGGATCAGATCGACGGCTGCCCATTGGGATCGCTGGGAATCCCGGAGTTTGGAACGGAATTTGTCATTCAGATGCTTCTGGATACGAAGCCCAAGTGCTTTTCCGACCTGATCCGGATTTCCGGTCTGGGACATGGGACGGATGTGTGGCTGGGAAACGCCCAGACGCTTATTCAGGAGGGCAAGGCGACGATTTCCAACGCGATCTGCTGCCGTGACGATATTATGATCTATCTGATCAATCAGGGAATGGATCCGAGCCTTTCGTTTACGACGATGGAAAGCGTGCGTAAGGGCAAGGGCTTAAAACCGGAGATGGAAGCCGCCATGACGGAGGCAGGCGTGCCGGATTGGTATATCTGGTCCTGCAAAAAGATCAAATACATGTTCCCGAAGGCACACGCGGCAGCATATGTTATGATGGCGTGGCGTATTGCCTACTGCAAGGTAAATTATCCGCTGGCGTATTACGCGGCATTTTTCTCCATCCGCGCGTCGGCTTTTTCCTATGAGATCATGTGTCAGGGGCGGCAGCATCTGGAAGCGGTAATGGCGGATTACAAGAAGCGTTCGGACAGCTTGAGCCAGAAGGAGCAGGCGTCCCTTAAGGATATGAAGGTCGTGCAGGAAATGTATGCGCGGGGCTTTGAATTTGAGCCGATCGATCTTTTTAAGGCGCATTCCAGAAACTTTCAGGTAATGGACGGGAAGATTATGCCTTCCTTAAACAGCATCGACGGACTGGGAGAGAAGGCGGCGGACTCGATCGTGGAAGCGGCAAAGAACGGCGCATTTTTAAGTAAGGACGATTTCCGGGAGCGCTCCAAGGCAAGTAAGACGATCGTGGAGCTTTTGGACAGTCTCGGTATTTTAGGAGATCTGCCGGAATCCAACCAGATCAGCCTGTTTGACTTTATGATGGGCTGATTGGGAGAAGCGGAAAAATCAAAAAGGAAACAGGTAAGATGAAGGATCGTTACGGGGAAGCGCGCAGGCGCTGCGAGGCATATATCAAAAAATACAGGGCGGCAGGCTGGATCTGGCTTTTTGCGGCGGCAGCAGCTTTTGCAGCAGGAAGGAAGGGGCGGCATTTTTGTCTTCTGCCGTCCTGCTGTCAGCATGGGGGCTTCGTGTGTACGGATACCCTGCCCAGTATTTTCGGACTTCCGGGAAGGATACAGAGGGGGCAGACGGAAAACGGTTTTATTTTGTGCCGGAAATCTCTGTGCTCCTTGCGGCAATGTGGGCGATCCTTCTGGTTTTCCCCTATGAGTTTGAAACGACGGATTTTCTTGGTTATGCGCTGGTAACGGCAGTGCTTGTGGAGCTTCCCTTGCTTTTAAAGGTCAGAAAAATCAAAAAGACAAGCCCTTTACCCTGTCTGGGGCGTTTGGCGGCAGAGGGCATTGCGGCAGCGCTTTTGGTCACGTTTCCAGTGCAGTATGTGCTGACATTTGAAGAAGCGCAGACAGAAACCGGGATTGTGTCCGAAAAAAACAGTGTCAGCAGAAGCACTGGAGGGCGGGATTATATTCTGGAAGCAGACTGGCGGGATAAGATCGGGCAGCGCTTTTTAGTGCCGCAGGAGATATATGACGCGGCAGAAACAGGGGATACGATAGAAATACATGTCTGGGAAAGCCTGTTTGGAATGGAGTACAGCAGGATCGGGCGTTGAAAATCCCCGCCGGACAGGCGGCTGTGCAGCGCTTAAAAAGCCGTTTCAAAAACGCTTCAAAAAAAATTCAAAAAAATTTTTAAAAAATTTCAAAAAAGTACTTGCAATCTGTCGGAGAATGTTGTATAGTAATCAAGCGTCAGGCAAACAAGCCCGACAGAATGAACAGATGGCCAGATGGCCAGTTGGTCAAGCGGTTAAGACGCCGCCCTCTCACGGCGGAAACAGGGGTTCGATTCCCCTACTGGCTGTTAAGATATCCGAGAACACTGTGTTTTCGGATATTTTTTTATTCGATAGAAAAGTTCCTTTCCAGTCGAATAAAAAATACGAGTATGTGCACTTGCGCGCAGGAGAAACTGCGTTTCTCCGGAAATCTATTGCCTGACGGCAAACGCGCGCGGCGCGGGCGTGCGCCAAGGCGCATACTTTTTTAACTATTTACGAAATTCCCTTGCATTTTATGCGGGTTCGTGCTATGGTTACAGAGATGACAGAAGTTACGAATGTAAGAGTGGGCGGCAAGCCCACTCTTATTTGCTGAGAAGGGCAGAAAATGCGCCGGGCGCATCGGGCTGCGCTTTTTGGCAGAGGACAACTGAATAAGGAAGGTGATAGAATGTCAAGAAGAGAGACATACGAAGCCAGAACGGAAGAGCTGCTTGTTCCGATCGCAGAGGCAAACGGCGTGGAGATCTACGACGTGGAATATGTGAAGGAAGGCAGCGACTGGTATCTGCGTGCCTACATTGACAAGCAGGAGGGCGTCAATATCGGGGACTGCGAGGCGGTAAGCCGCGCGCTGTCGGACAGACTGGATGAAGCGGATTTTATCGAGGACGCTTACATTCTGGAGGTCAGCTCGCCGGGGCTTGGAAGGACGCTTAAGAAAGATAAGCATCTGGAAAAGAGCATCGGGCAGGAGGTTGAAGTGCGGCTGTATAAGCCGGTGGAGAAGTGCCGGGAATTTACCGGGAGCTTAAAGGGCTTTGACGCAGATAATATTACGATTGAAACAGCGGAAAAAGAGATGACATTTGCCAGAAAAGAGATCGCGCTGATCCGGCTGGCGTTGGATTTTTAAAACGATAACGGGCACACCGCCCGCCTGAAGGCAAAATGGAGGATGAAATGAACAAGGAATTAAAGGAAGCATTGGATGTACTGGAGAAGGAAAAAGAGATCAGCAAGGAGACTCTTTTTGAAGCCATCGAGAACTCCCTGATCACCGCCTGCAAGCAGCATTTTGGCAAAGCGGACAATGTGAGGGTAGAGATCGACCGCGATACCTGTGATTTCCTTTGCTATGCGGAAAAAGAGATCGTTCCGACGGAGGATGATGTGGAGGACGACTGCCTGCAGATCAGCCTGGACAAAGCGAGGGAGATCTCCAGACGCGCGGAAGTGGGCGGCATCATCCATGTGGAGATCAAATCCAAGGAATTTGGCCGTATCGCAACCCAGAACGCGAAAAACGTGATCCTGCAGAAGATCCGCGAGGAAGAAAGAAGCGTTGTTTACAATCAGTACTTTGAAAAGGAAAAGGACGTTGTGACAGGCGTTGTGCAGCGCTATCTGGGACGCAACATCAGCATCAACCTGGGCAAGGCGGACGCGATCTTAAATGAGAGCGAGCAGGTAAAGGGCGAGGTATTCAAGCCTACCGAGCGCATTAAGGTTTATATTCTGGAAGTGAAAAATACCCCCAAGGGTCCCCGTATTCTCGTAAGCCGCACCCATCCGGAGCTGGTAAAGCGTCTGTTTGAGGCGGAGGTAACAGAGATCAGGGACGGCGTTGTAGAGATCAAGAGCATCGCCAGGGAAGCCGGAAGCCGTACCAAGATCGCGGTATGGTCCAACAACCCGAACGTGGACGCGGTGGGCGCGTGCGTCGGCATGAACGGTTCCCGCGTCAACGCCATCGTAGACGAGCTGCGCGGCGAAAAGATCGACATCGTCAACTGGGATGAAAACCCCGGAAACCTCATCCAGAACGCGCTGTCCCCGGCAAAGATCGTGGCAGTTTTTGCAGATCCCGACGAGCGTACCGCAAAGGTTGTGGTTCCGGATTACCAGCTTTCCTTAGCAATCGGTAAGGAAGGCCAGAACGCCCGTCTGGCGGCGCGCCTGACCGGATATAAGATCGACATCAAGAGCGAGACGCAGGCGAAGGACGCGCCGGGCTTCCGTTATGAGGATTATCTCGAGGACGATTACGACGAAGAGGAAGAGGATTACGGAAACGGCGAAGAATATGCAGAGGATGAGACTGCAGAGGAATACGCAGAGGATTCCGAAGCCTGTGAGGAGGCATGCCCCGAGGCGGAAGAGCTGACAGAAGAAGCGGCAGATCCGGCAGAGGATGACAGCGAGGGCAGCGATGAATAAAAAGATTCCCATGAGGCAATGTGTGGGCTGCGGCGAGATGAAGGAAAAGCGCGATATGATGCGCGTTTTAAAGACGCCGGAGCAGACCTTTGTCCTGGATGCGACAGGCAGGAAAAACGGGAGAGGCGCCTATGTGTGCAAGAGTCTGGATTGCCTGAAAATGGCGAGAAAGAACAGGGGTCTTGAGCGTTCTTTCCGAATGAGTATTCCGGATGAGGTCTATGACAGTCTGGAAAAGGAGTTTGGTGAGAGTGAGACCGAATAAGGTATTTTCCCTGTTGGGACTTTCCACGAGGGCGGGACGGTGCGTGAGCGGCGAGTTTATGACGGAGAAATCCGTCAAGGACGGCAGCGCGCGTCTGGTGATCGTGGGAACGGACGCTTCCGCGAACACGAAGAAAAATTTCCGCGACATGTGCAGCTTTTACAAGGTTCCGTATTTTGAATACGGCACGAAGGAAGAGCTGGGGCATGCGATGGGAAAGGAAATGCGCGCTTCGCTGGCGGTAATTGACGATGGATTTGCCGGAACTCTGAAAAAGCATCTGGAAACAGCGGTGAATGAAACGGAGGGAACGGAATGTCAAAAATAAAGGTGCATGAGCTCGCAAAAGAGCTGAATATAAAAAGCAAGGACATCATCGGCTTTCTTCAGGAGAAGGGCGTTGACGTAAAGGTTGCCCAGAGCACGGTCGAGGGCGACGCAGTGGAATTGGTGAAAAAGAAGTTCGGCGCTGCCAAGGATGCGGCAGCCGGACAGCCGGCGGCAAAAGGGGCGCAGAATGCAGGCAATGCAGAGAAAGCGGATCAGCCGGCAAAAAAGGCGGAAGATCCTGCGGCAGCGTCCGCAGGAAAAGCAGCTCAGGAGGAAAGGATGGCGCAGGTGGAGAAGACGGAAAAAGCAGAAAAGACGGCGCAGACTGTGGATACGCAGGCTGCAAAAGATACACAGGCAGCGGAGAAGGACGCAAAGTCCCATAAGAAAGCAAAGACGATCATCGTAGTGAACAACCCTCAGAACAGCCGCATGAAAAACGGCGGAAACGGCGGCAGCGGAAATGAGAGAAGAGGGAACGGAAACGGCGGAAACGGGAATAACGGCCGCAGAAACGACCAGAATAAAAACGGAGGCAAGCGTCAGAACGGCGGCAGAAACGGAAACGGCATGCGCATGGAGAGCCGTCCTTTGATCAAGCCCCTCACAAAGCCTTCCCAGCCGGTCATGCCCGATGAGAAGCTTTTAAGCATCGAGCGCGCGGCAAAGGAAGCGGCGGCAAAGGCTGCGGCAGAGGCAGAACGCGCGGCGAAGGCTGCGGAGATCGAAGCGCAGAAGAAGGCGGAAAGCGCCGCAAGGGAGCGCCTTGAAAAGTCTGACAGGGCAGCGCGCAGCGAAAGAAGCGGCGACCGCGATAACAGAGGCGGCGACAGAAACAACGACAGAAACGGGGCAAACCGCGGCGACAGAGGCGGTTTCCAGAACCGTGACAGCAGAGGCGACAGAAGCAATGACAGAAATAACGCAAACCGTAACGAAAGAGGCGGTCAGGGACCGAGACGGGATGGCCGTCCGGGCAATAACGGCGCTGCAAGGGATGGTCAGGGCTTTAATCGTCCTGCAGGCGCTGGCAGGAATGGTGCGGGCAATAACCGCCCTGGCGCAAATGGCGGACGCCCTCAGAACGGCGACGGAAGGCAGGACAATCGATTCAGAAAGCCGGCGGCGTCTAAAGGCTTTGCACCGGAAGCTCCGGCAAAGGATACGGATAAACGCCGTGACAACAGAAGCCTGAACCAGCAGGAGCGCGATAAGAAGTCCAGAAGAGACGCGATGTACGAGGACGACAACGCAGCAAAGCTGAAAAACAGCAAGCGGGCGGGACGTTTTATCAAGCCGGAACCCAAGCCTGCAGAGCCGGAGGAGACGATCAAGGTGATCACGGTTCCCGATACGATCACAATCAAGGAGCTGGCTGAAAAAATGAAGATCCAGGCGGCGGCGATCATCAAGAAGCTGTTCCTGGAGGGCAAGATCGTGACCGTAAATCAGGAGATTTCCTACGAGGATGCGGAAAATATCGCGATCGAGTACGACATCATCTGTGAAAAAGAAGTAAAGGTCGATGTGATCGAAGAGCTGCTGAAGGAAGAGGACGAGGACGAAAAGGACATGGTTTCCAGAGCGCCCGTCATCTGCGTTATGGGTCACGTTGACCACGGTAAGACGTCCCTTCTGGATGCGATCAGAAAGACGAATGTGACCGACCGCGAGGCGGGCGGCATCACGCAGCATATCGGCGCCTACACCGTACAGATCAACGGACAGCCGATCACCTTTTTGGATACGCCCGGACACGAGGCGTTTACGGCGATGCGTATGCGCGGCGCCAATGCGACAGACATCGCAGTTTTGGTCGTTGCGGCTGACGACGGCGTAATGCCCCAGACGGTTGAGGCGATCAACCACGCGAAGGCTGCAGGCATCGAGATCATCGTTGCGGTAAACAAGATGGATAAGCCCAGCGCAAACATCGACCGCGTAAAGCAGGAGCTGACAGAGTACGAGCTGATCGCGGAGGACTGGGGCGGTAGCACGGTATTCGTGCCCGTTTCCGCAAAAACCGGCGATGGCATCCAGCAGCTTCTGGAAATGATCCTTCTGACCGCAGAGGTTCAGGAATTAAAGGCAAACCCGAACAGAAACGCGAGAGGTATCGTGCTGGAGGCGCAGCTTGACAAGGGACGCGGTCCTGTGGCGAGCGTCCTTGTACAGAAGGGTACGCTCCATGTGGGCGATTTTGTTTCCGCAGGCTCCTGCAGCGGTAAGGTCCGCGCGATGATCGACGACAAGGGACGCCGCGTAAAACAGGCAGGCCCTTCCGTTCCGGTAGAGATCCTGGGTCTTTCCGACGTTCCCGAGGCGGGCGACGTATTCCTTGCCCATGAGAGCGACAAGGAAGCAAAATCCTATGCGGCAGCCTTCATCGAGCAGAACAAGGAGAAGAAGCTGGAAGAAACCAAGTCCCGCATGTCTCTGGACGATCTGTTCAACCAGATCAAGGAAGGCAATTTAAAGGAGCTCAACCTGATCGTCAAGGCGGACGTACAGGGAAGCGTGGAAGCGGTGAAGCAGAGCCTGACGAAGCTTTCCAACGAGGAAGTGGTCGTAAAATGTATCCACGGCGGCGTAGGCGCGATCAACGAGTCCGACGTAACGCTGGCGGGCGCGTCCAACGCGATCATTATCGGCTTCAACGTGCGTCCTGACGCAACCGCAAAGGCGATCGCGGAGACAGAGGGCGTTGACATCCGTCTGTACAAGGTCATCTATCAGGCGATCGAGGACGTGGAAGCTGCCATGAAGGGCATGCTGGATCCGGTATTCGAGGAAAAGGTGATCGGTCATGCGGAGGTGCGCCAGATCTTCAAGGCGTCCGCAATCGGCAATATCGCCGGCTCCTATGTGCTGGACGGCGTATTTACAAGAGGCTGCAAGGTGCGCATTTCCAGAGAGGGAGAGCAGATCTTCGAGGGCAATCTTGCTTCCTTGAAGCGGTTTAAGGACGACGTAAAGGAAGTAAAGGCAGGCTTCGAGTGCGGTCTTGTATTTGAAGGCTTTGACAAAATGCAGGAGTTTGATATTGTGGAGGCTTACACGATGGTGGAAGTGCCCCGCTAAAGTTTCAGAAACGGCATTTTTAGGGGAGCGCCCTTTTTCCGCAGGGAGAAGGGCGCTTCAGAAATAGAGGTTGGAATGAGAAAAAACAGTGTAAAAAACAGCAGGATCAACGGCGAAGTGCAGCGCGTCCTGGCTGAGGTGATCCGCGGGGAGATCAAGGATCCGAGGATCGCGCCCATGACGAGTGTGGTTTCCGTAGAGGTGGCTCCGGATTTAAAAACCTGCCGCGCCTACATCAGCGTTCTGGGCACGCCCGAAGAGGTAACGGATACGCTGGAAGGATTAAAGAGCGCGGAAAAATTTATCCGCGGCCGTCTGGCAAAGGAAATTAACCTGCGCAATACGCCGGAGATTCATTTTATCATGGACCAGTCCATCGCTTACGGCGTGGACATGTCGCATAAGATCGATCTTGTCATGGCGGATCAGCGCGCGAAGAAAGGGGAGGATGAGGATGCAGAAAATTCTGGAGGAAGTGAAGAATAACAGCCTCATCGCGATCAGCGGGCATGTGCGCCCGGACGGAGACTGCATCGGTTCCAGTATGGGGCTGTATCTGTATCTGAAAAAAGCGCTGCCCGAAGCGGTAATCGACGTTTATCTGGAAAGCCCTGCGCCGGTATTTTCGTGCATCAGGGGCGTTGACGAGATCAAAACGGACTGCGGCAAAGAGATCGTTTACGACGTGTGCATCGCGCTGGATACGGAGAGCAGCCGTCTGGGCGCTGCGGAAAAATATTTTAAAACGGCGAAAAAGACGATCAATATCGACCATCATATCAGCAACGCTGCCGGCTGCGGTCAGGTCAACTACTGTAAGCCCGACGCCAGCTCCACCTCGGAGCTTGTTTATGAGCTTATGGATGAGAGCCTGATCGATGCAGACATCGCAAAGGCGATTTACATGGGGATCGTCCACGATACGGGAGTGTTCCAGTACAGCAATACGACGCCGCACACGATGGAGATCGGCGCGAAGCTTCTCTCCTACGGCTTTGACCATTCAAAGCTGATCGACGAGACATTTTTTGAAAAAACATACCGCCAGCTTCAGGTAACGGGCAGGGCGTTTTTAGAGAGCATCGTGTTTATGGGCGGAAAATGCATCGTCAGCGGGATCGACGCAAAGATGATGAATTTTTACGGCGTAACGCCGAAGGATCTGGAAGGCATCGTCAGCCAGTTAAGATCGGTCAAAGGCGTGGAGTGCGCGATCTTTTTATATGAAACGGGCACGCTGGAATACAAGGTGAGCCTGCGCTCCAACGGGGCGGTAAACGTGGCGGAGGTTGCGGCGTTTTTCGGCGGCGGCGGACATGTGCGCGCGGCGGGCTGCACGATGCGCGGGACGTTCCACGACTGTGTGAACAATCTGTCGGCACATATCGAGAAACAGTTGGAAGGATGAGCAAGGAGGCTGCATGAACGGCATTCTCAATGTCTATAAGGAACCGGGCTTTACGTCCCACGATGTGGTGGCGAAGCTTCGGGGCATTTGCAAACAGAAAAAAATCGGCCACACAGGTACCCTGGACCCGGAAGCGTCCGGGGTATTGCCCGTTTGTCTGGGCAGCGCCACAAAGCTGTGTGAGCTTTTGACACAAAAGGATAAGGAATACCGCGCGGTAATGCTTTTGGGCTGCGAAACGGATACGCAGGATACGACCGGGACCGTGCTTTCCGAACACGAGGTGACGGCTTCTGAGGAGGAAGTCCGGGAGGCAGTGCTTTCTTTTACAGGACATTACGACCAGATCCCGCCCATGTATTCGGCGTTAAAGGTAAACGGTCAGAAGCTGTGCGATCTGGCGCGCGCCGGAAAAGTGGTGGAAAGAAAGAGCCGTCCTGTCACGATCCATTCCATTGAGATCGAAGAGGTCAGCCTGCCCCGGGTAACGATGACGGTGTCCTGTTCGAGAGGGACTTATATCCGGACGCTGTGCCATGATATTGGTCAGAAGCTGGGCTGCGGCGCGGCGATGGAAAAGCTCGTCCGCACAAAATCGGGGCGGTTCGGGCTGGATCAGGCATACAGGCTTTCGGAGATCCAGCAGCTTTCTGACGAAGGAAGGCTTGCAGAGATTTTGATGCCGGTGGAGGCTGTATTTGAAGGGCTTTTGGCGCTGCAGGTGACGGAGGGCGGGCAGAAGCTTTTGGAAAACGGCAATCCGCTGGAATGCAGGCATGTGAGGGCGATAGAAACAGCCTCAGACAGGATAGAAACAGCCTCAGACAGGATAGAAACAGCCTCAGACGGTTTGATGGATGCGGAAAAAAGAAGCGCGGATACAGATCCGGAGGGCGTTTTTGAGGACGGGATGCAGGCGCGCGTTTACGATAAAAGCGGGAATTT
>OHCU01000777.1_pt1 | contig 10763 bp, 7 predicted proteins | sample 1566861 | NCBI WGS metagenome assembly OHCU01 (sample SAMEA3879521, study PRJEB24766) | human gut metagenome | biome: human-associated habitat; feature: feces | place: USA | collected 1985/1987
CTTACTCCATATAATTTATTTAATACTATTATATGATTTCACACAAAAAGAGTTCTTCCCCTCTTTTGCCCCGCCACACTAAAAGCCTGCCAGTCTTTCCTCGTCTACTTGCCTGATCTACATACATGGGTTACGGTTGCCTTTTGGACTTTTCTGTCCGTCATACTTAGAAACGTGCGCCGCCAGGCGCACCCATCAAAAAAAGCCCCGGCATTATCCGGAGCTTTTTTATCCATTTTCTATTACCACGACATCACTTCATATCCGTCATTGGTTACAAGTACCATAATTTCCCACTGTGCTGACGGCTTTTCATCATCCGTATAGATTGTCCAGCCATTCTGTTCATCAATGTAAATCTCACTTGTTCCCATATTAATCATCGGTTCAATTGTAAATACCATGCCCGGTGCCATCACCATTCCAGTGCCTTTTTTTATCACATAGCTGACATATGGGGCTTCGTGGAATTCCAGTCCGATACCATGACCACCGACCTGACGGACAACAGAATATCCGTTTTCCTTTGCATGGTCCTGAATCGCCTGTGCCACATCACCTAAATGTCCCCATGGTTTTACCTGCTGTAAGCCCAGCTCCACACACTCTTTTGCCACACGCACGAGCTTCTGGTTTTCTTCGGAAACATTTCCAATACAGAACATCCGGGATGAATCTGAAAAATATCCATTATAAATGGTTGAGCAGTCCACATTGACAATATCGCCGTCAATTAACTGTACATTATTGGAAGGAATTCCATGGCACACCTGTTCATTAATGGAAGTACATACGCTCTTTGGAAACCCTTCGTAATTTAACGGTGCCGGAATACCCCCCATTGCCGTTGTCTTCTGATAAACCATCTGATCGATTTCTTCTGTCGTCATACCTGCACAAATGTGTTCTGCCACATAATCAAGTACTGCAATATTAATCTTGCTGCTTTCACGCATTCCCTGTAACTGTGCTTCATTTTTAATAATTTCCCGCGGTGGAACCTTATGAAATTTTCTTCTGTACATTTCAATTTTTTTATCAAAATCCATGTGGCATTCACCGTATAACTTTCCACTCTTGCACCAGCATGGCTGGTCCTTTGTCAGCTTTTTCAATTGTTTTCCTCTTTTCTTTTTATTTTTCTTTTCTGCTTTTCTAAAATCCGTTACTGCTGTAATGCCTCCACAATTGCCGGGAAAAACTGCTTCTTTCTGGATACGACACCCTGCAGCTTTACACAATCATCCTTTACTTCTACGCCAAACGCCTGATAAATCACAGCATTGGCATTGTTACCCGCACAAAGTACCTCAGAGGATTCCGATACAATATCAGTGAGCAGAAAATAAACAATTCCCGCACTGTTATCCTGTACAACACCCTGTATAAATTCTGCCAGACGCGGTTTTACTTTTTCTAACTCCTCCGCACTCATAGAATTAATCTGTCCGACACCAATTGCAACATTGTTAACGGAAAACTTTTTATAATCCTGATAAAAAATTTCTTTTGCAGATTTACCGGACAAATTGCTTCCGGCGCGGAACATTTCCCGTCCATATGTTTCAATATCCAGTTCTGCCTTTTTTGCCAGCTGCATACACGCTGCCACGTCATCCGACGTACACGTCGGTGATTTAAAAATCAATGTATCGGAAATGATTGCCGAACACAGCAACGCCGCTGTATTTTTATCAATTTCCGCCTGATTTTCCTGATACATATGATAAATAATCGTTGCCGTACTGCCAAGCGGCTGGTTTCTAAAAAACACCGGTGATACCGTCTGAATTGCCCCCAGCCGGTGATGGTCAATAATTTCAAGAATTTCCGCCGTTTCAACGCCATTGACTGCCTGACCTCTTTCGTTGTGGTCAACAAGAATCAATTTTTTCTTTCCTGCTCCCAGTAAATTTCTTCGGGAAATCATCCCCACATAATTGCCCTGTGTATCCTCGACCGGAAAATCCCGGTGGCGAAGCTTTGCCATAACCGTCTGGATATCTTCAATAAAGTCTTCTGTTTGAAATTTGACAATCCCTTCTTTTTCTTTCATCAGAAAACGTATCGGCATACTCTGGTTAATCAGTCTTGCTACCGTATATGTATCAAATTTAGTTGTAATTAACAGACAGTTGTGTTCCTTTGCCACTTTTGTGATGGTCTTTGACACCTGTGCGCCTTCACAGATAATCAGGCATCCTGCTTCCATTTCAATTGCGCATAGCTGTGCCTCATAGCGGTTCCCCAGAATAACAATATCCCCTGTCCCGATATAATTTTCCATCATATCCGGGTTGGCCGCCGCAATCACAACTTTTCCTTCTTTAAAAATACCGTCTGCTTCCCCTGCAACAACCGTTCCTTCCAATGTATCCACAATATTCTGATACCGTGTCTGGGCTGTTGCAAGAATGGTGCTGTCATAAACCTGAAAATACGATTTTGCTATATCTCCAATCGTAATCAACCCTTCCAGCACATTTTCTTTTGTTACCGGAAGTGTCACGACATTCTGCTCTTTCATCAGGGTCCACGCCGTTTTTACTGAAATTTCTTTAGAAACACCCGGTGTTTTTCGAATCTGGATATCCCGTACCTGTGGTCTGACATCCTTCATATATTCCGGCGGCTGTATCCCCAGTTTATCCATCACATACTGTGTTTCTTCATTCAGATGTCCTGCACGTTTAGCCACATAATGCTGTCCTGTTATTTTTTCTTTTAATCTTGCATAACAAATTGCTGAGCATACAGAATCTGTATCCGGATTTTTATGTCCAATCACATAAACTGTTATAGCTGTACCGTTTCTACCTAGCATACATACTATAACAGTTCTTTATGGTTTTCAACCGTTTTGCCTTTATTTTGTCTGTTTAATCTGTCTGTAAGCACGCTGCATTAATTTTTAAAAATAACAATATTGGTCTTATCTGTTTCTCCCAGACGTGCCAGCAGCTTTTTAAGATTCTCAACCGCTTTCTTATAAACATAATATGCATCATATGTCTGCTGGAAATAATCCATGGCTCCCTGAATATCCTCACGGTCTTTTGCCTCCCATGAAAGTGTCGCATATTTATGGATATTATTATGCGTTTCAATAACTTCTTTAAATTCTGCACTGCCTGTAATCTGTGGATTCGTCTGTGCAGCAAGCCATTTACCGATTTTACAGGATTCCGGATTATTCAGCTGTTCTTTTCTTAACCGTTCAAAATCAACAGCATTATTATAAACCCTCCACATCAGGATAAAGTGATCATTGATAAATACATCCAGCCAGTCCTGCTGTGTAATTTCGGCAAATCCACGTACCATATCACTTCTTGTTGTATCAATGTAACGTCCTATTTTATAGACATGGGTTCCCATTTCCGTACAGTCATCAGAAAGTTCTTTATAACTCTTTGAAATATTTTCAATCTGCCTTGTAAAGTCTTTTGTTACGTCTGTCTGTGTATCAATATCCTCAAAAGCATTGTCAACACGATCCTTAATCTGGTTCATCTGCTGATTCATCTGTCGGATTGATTCCAATGACTGTTCCACCTTTTCATTGCCCTCTGCAAGCTTGGAGGTTGTTTCATTCATGGAAAGTGCCAGTTCCCCGATATCCGTACGCAATTCTGCCACATATTTAACAATGTCTTCTGCAGATTCCGCAGTATTACCGGATAACTGTCTTACCTGATCAGCAACGACTGCAAAGCCCTTTCCTGCTTCTCCTGCTCTTGCAGCTTCAATCGATGCATTTAACGCCAGAAGATTACTCTGACTTGCAACCTTCTTTACCACATCGACAATTTCACCGATTTTATCAATCTTGCCCTGAAATTCCTGTACCTGTTCATTAATTGCCTGAATCTTTTCAGAAGACTCATTGACAACCTGTATGCTGTTGTTCATATTTTCCGTACTACTGTCAGCGGTTGCAATGACATCATGTGTATTCTCACGGATATGTGACATTGCTTCCGAAATATTGTTAATAGATGTTTCCATGTCACGGCTTGCATTTTCCATATCCCGGATGGATTCTGTCTGGGACTGAACCTGATCTAATGTCTTTTTTACATAAGAGTTATCACCGATTGAACCCATTGCCTGATTCAGACGCATTACAAAATTGTTATTGGAACGCTTATATGCGTGTATCAGTTCATTAAACTTTTCTCCATATGCCGGATTCTGGAATGCGCTTGTATCAATATCCTCATAATTACCGCCAATCACGCCATCCATTGCCTGCATAAGCAACTGCAAGTCCTTTTCTTCTGAATAACCATTTGCTGTCTTTTTTCCAAACATATCTATTACCTCTCTGATTTGCTGTTATCTTAGTCGTATTTTATCACATAATAACAAAAAAGAATACTTATTTTTGCTTATTTTTTGCATATATTACAAAATCTTTTTCCGAATCCAGCGCAATTTCTTCCAGTTCCACAACGCTCCCAGTTTATTGTAAACCCAGTAGCCTGCATTTGCCGCCTTTTGCAGCAAAAAATTTGTTTCCTCTTCCATTTCTTTTAAAACACTGCCGCCCTGTGCCTGCACCCATCCTTCTTTAATTGCCCGGATTAAATCATTGTTGTTTGCAATTTTTTGTGTGAATTCTGTATATGCTGCCCCGACTACGCGCATCTTATGTGCATCCGACCCTGCCACTTTCGGCTTATGCAGACAGCCTGCCAGATTATCAGCACAGGCATTTGCCCACGGTCTGGTGCAGGCATTAAATGTTTCCACGAAATCAAATTTTTCCAGAAATTCATTGTGTTTTTTACCAAATCGCGTATTGGTAAATGCAAAAAATCCCGGTCCGTACGGATGTGCAAGTCCTAAAATACCCCCTCTTTCATGCACAATTTTTTCTAACTGTGCCAGTGTCATTCCACGGATTTCCATAAAAGCATCATTTATACAGTCCGGCAGTACCGCAATCACATGACCGCCATCCCTTGTATCATACTCAATGCCCTTTAATACCGTAAACGGCTTTTCCAGATGCAGATTCTTTGCAATCTTTTCAAATTTGCGGTAGCCGTCATAGGAATTGTGGTCTGTTACCAGCATTCCGTCAAAGCCTTCTTTTACCAGCTTCGTGATATATTCCTGAATCGGCACCTTTGCATCAATAGACCCCTCTTTTGTATGGCAATGCATATCCAGTTTCATTTTTATTCTCCATTCTGTATTTTTTAACATCAGTGTCAAAAACAAATTTTAACATTTATATTACCTATCATTATAAATCATTTGACAATTTCATAACCAGCTACACTATAACACAGCGCCACCTTTTTTTCCATATTTTTTCACTTTCCGGTCCCTTATTTCATATATTAAAATAACTCTGCTATCAAAGGATTTTGTTTATGAATTATCGGAACTGTCTTAAAATTTTATGCAGTATTTCTGTTGTCTGCCTGTGCTGTACATGTATGGGCTGCAGCAAAACAAAAAGCACCGGCAGCACATCTATCACTTTAAATGAAGTTGCGCACTCCGTTTTTTATGCACCACAGTACGTGGCAATTGAATTGGGATATTTTAAGGAAGAAGGCATTGACCTTACACTTGTAACCGGATTCGGCGCTGACAACGTTATGACTTCCCTGATTTCAGATGATGCACAGATTGGCCTTATGGGTTCTGAATCTTCTATCTATGTATACGCACAGGGTGCATCAGATTACGCCGTCAATTTTGCCCAGTTGACACAGCGCGCCGGCAACTTTCTGGTATCCAGAGCAAAAGAAGATGATTTTTCATGGGAAAACCTGCGCGGAAAAACGATTCTTGGCGGCAGGGCAGGTGGTATGCCACAGATGCTTTTGGAATATATTTTAGAAAAGAACGGACTATCTAAAGAAGACGTCAATATTATTCAAAACGTAGATTTCGGCTCAACTGCCGCGGCATTTTCGTCCGGCATTGCCGATTATACCGTGGAATTTGAACCGTCCGCAACACTTCTGGAACAGGAAGGCGCCGGATTTGTCGTGGCTTCTTTGGGCGTGGAAAGCGGCTATGTGCCGTATACCGCATATTGTGCCAAAAAGAGCTTTCTTTCTAAAAACTCCGATGTGATTGCTGCCTTTACCAGAGCCATTCAAAAAGGGCTTGACTACTGTAATTCCCACTCTGCCGAAGAAATTGCTGCGGTAATTGCACCACAGTTTCCGGAAAATACCCAAAGCGATATTGCCGTCATTGTTGCACGATATCAAAATCAGGACACATGGAAAACCGATACGGTATTTTCCAAAGAAAGTTTCACACTGCTGACTGATATTTTACGAAACTGCGGCGAGTCAGACACGGATGTTCCTTATGAAGACCTTGTCACCACAACATATTCCAAACAGGCAGCGGCCGAATCTGTTTCATATTAAGCCACATGTAAGATTTAACTCTGCCGCTTTTTCATTTCATGATTTAAAGTGCCGTCCGAGCCGTTCGCGGAATTTTTTGCTGTGCTTTGCATGCCTTTGAACCTGTAACAGCACCAGACGGCACATCACTGCAAAGACCGGAACTGCTGCTGCCATTAAAATCCCCGTAACCATTACCCATACCGGTGACAGCGGATACAATGCAAACAGCGGTCTTAAAAACAGCACACTGAATACCGCCCCGGATGCCATCAGTATACAGATGCCTGTTCTGATTTTATCCAGCGGCATACAGATTCTTATAAGTGCCGCCATTCCGACAGCCAGCAATATCATGATACACATTGTAGAAAGCTGCTCATGTCCGATGCCGGCACAATTTCCTGCAACGTTAAGCACTGCCAGCAGTATAAAATCCGTCAGTGCCGCAGGCAGTGCCAAAAGCACGACATTGGTTAAAAAATGTCCTTCTATGCGGCTTTTATCCGGCTGCATTGCCAGTAAAAATGCCGGTGTACCGATGGTGAATGTTCCCAAAAAAGACAACTGTGTCGGATACAGCGGATATTTACTGACTGCCACAAATGTAAACAGTGTCATCAGCATAGAAAACAGATTTTTCACCAGAAACAGCGAAGCAGATCGCTGGATATTGTTGACCACGCGCCTGCCCTCTAATACCACGGACGGCATCCTTGCAAAATCAGAATCCAAAAGAACAATCTGTGCCGCATTGGATGCCGCTTCACTGCCAGATGCCATCGCAATACTGCAGTCCGCTTCTTTTAATGCCAGCACATCATTGACACCGTCCCCTGCCATGGCAACAACATTACCTGCTTTTTTGAGTGCCAAAAGAAGTTTCTTTTTCTGTTCCGGCGATACCCTGCCAAATACCGTATAAACCAGTGCAGCTTTTTCCAGTTCTTCGTCAGAAAGCTGTGAAACATCAATATATCTGTCTGCTTCTGCAATCCCTGCCTTTTTTGCAACTGCCGCCGCTGCTTTGGGATGATCGCCGGATATAACCTTAATACAGACGTCTTCTTTCTGAAAATATTCAAATGTTTCCCGCGCATCCCTTCGGATTGGATTACTCACTAAAATAAATGCAAGTGGTTCAAACAAATGCTGTTCTTCCCCATACCTGCCAAATACAAGCACACGCACACCTTTGTCGATTTTATTCGAAATTTGCACGTCATATTTTCCGTAACGCTCTGCCAGAAGGCGCTCCGGCGCGCCAATCAGATATAGTCCTTCTTCAAAACGTACACCGGAATATTTGCGCTGTGAAGAAAATGGAATGACTTTTTGTGCCTTTCGTTGACCTTTTCTGTCAAAATAGTCTTTTAATGCCTGCATCGTGATATTATCCGCATCCAGATTTGCTACAACATCTCCGATTAAGGCATGAAGTGAAGTCTCTTCCTCCTCTTGTGCCAGCGGAATAATTTCCTGGACAGACATTTTATTTTCCGTAATCGTTCCCGTCTTGTCCACACACAGGACATTGACCCGCGCCAGCGTTTCAACACATGCCATTTCATGAACCAGCACTTTTTTTCTGCCAAGGCGCATGACACTGACAACCAGTGCAATGCTCGCTAAAAGATACAGTCCTTCCGGTATCATACCGACCAGTGATGCAATCATGGATACGACACTTTCCTGTATGGTCGAACCAATGACAAAATGCTGCTGCAAAAACAGCAGGATTCCAATCGGTATAATGGCAATGCCAATAATACGCACCAGACGGTCTAAGGAACGCATCATTTCCGTCTGTGTATTTTTACGCGATGCTTTTGCTTCTAACATCAGCTGTGCCGCAAAAGATGACAGTCCCACTTTTGTAAGTGTCGCATATCCTTTTCCTGAAACAACAAAACTGCCGGAATACAGTATATCGCCCGGATTTTTTACCACTTCATCCGCTTCACCTGTAATCAGTGCTTCATTGACACGCAGACTGCCTTTCTCAACAACTGCATCTGCACAAATCTGATTTCCTGCCTGAAAAACGCAAAGGTCTCCAAGCACCAGCTGTTCTGAATCCACCTGTAGCATCTGCCCGCTGCGCACAACCTGCGTTTTGGGTTCATTCATCAGCGTCAGCCTGTCTAACACCCGTTTTGCCCGGATTTCCTGAACAATGCCAATCATTGTATTGCACACAATAATAGGCAAAAAGGTCATATTTACATATGACCTTACAAAAACTAACAATGCCGTAAACACTGCAAATATGAAGTTAAAGTATGTAAAAATGTTACCGGCAATAATCTGTCCGACAGATTTGGACTGATTTTTCACCTGTGCATTTCCATAACCGGCATACAGCCTTTTTTGTGCTTCTTCGCAGCTTAATCCACGGTTTTCATTAGTCATCTGAATATTCAATCTCCTTACCCGCAACGCGGAACGTATAATAAATAGTGACTGCAAAAATAACCAGCTTTACAGCAAAGCTTACCGCTATGCTTGCAACGGATTCCTGATTATAAAGCTGGAATGAAATCATCGCAAAAAATGTCACTGCCGCTGTAACGCCGTACCACCATTTTGCCAGATTTCCTTTAATAACACCAAAAATCACATTCATTAATGCGATATTTAAAACCATATCGAGAATACAGTTGACACCCAGTAACAGCCATAAAACGGATGGTGTTGTAAACAGTGCCGAAACCGTTTCATAGGTTGTTGTCACCTCTTCCGCCGCCAGCTGTGCCAGCATATCCTGTGCCTGTCCTGCCTGGATTGCGGTACACCACGTAATGTAGGAAATCGCTGTCATACCGTATAAAAGGCTGTCGCCGATTGAAAGACCGATTCCTGCAAGATAGACATCGCCTTTACGCTCAAAACGTTCATTTAACATATAGCCGGTAACAACTCTTGCTGCTGTAAATCCGGCTGTCGCAAACAGCGCATATACAATATTATACGTTGCCGGGTTGTTATAAAAAGTATTGTCTATACTCGGTATCAGTGCCAGCGCCGATGTTGCCAGATTGGCAAAAATAAATACAAAAACGGCATAGGCAATCACACCTAAAATCCCCGGCATAACTCTTGCTTTCCATCTTTTCATAATGACAACTACAAGTACAATAATTGCCGAAAGCATAAGAATTCCACCCGCCGAGAGCATGGATGACGTTCCTGCCGGCAGGGTCTGTGTCAAATCAATTGTTTCCATAAAATCTCCATTCCGCCGTTTCCATCTGCCACGGCTTTTTATCTTTCTTAATCATATCATTTCTGTCTGTAAAAGCCAATAAAATATCTATTAAAGTTTGTTCTGTACAGACGAAAAGAGCAGCCACATAGCTGCGGCTGCTCCTCTCATAATCTTAATTGCATAACAATATATCTTTTTTAATAACGAAATGTATATTTAAAAAGGCACACTGTAAACCATTTGGATTATAATTTTGTTACATTAATAGCCTGAGGACCTTTAGCGCCTTCTGTTACGTCAAACTCTACTTCTGCGCCTTCGTCTAATGACTTGAATCCGCTCATGTTCAGACCTGAGTAATGTACGAACACATCCTTGCCTTCTTCATCGCTGATAAAGCCATAGCCCTTTTGGTTATTAAACCACTTTACTGTACCTTTCATTTCAAGTACCTCCAAAAAAATATATGGTGCCAAACACCTTCTTTATCTTAGCATTTGCGGCAATTGTTGTCAATGAAATCTCACTATTTGTTTTCGGACTCCCCAACCTGTAAATACACACGGCTAAGCTCAATTTTATCATCGCCCTGCTGAACTACCGACACGATATTTCCGGCTGTAACCTGTGCTTTTTCCACCCGCAGCAGATGGCTGTTGATAATCTCTGTCGGATAGGCTTTGTCATTAATATAGACCACACTGTAATCATTAAAATTACTGCCTTCCACGCATACATAATCCTTGTAATTATATGCATTGGTGATTGTAATATCATTTTGTCCCATAATCAGATTGGTTGCCTGAAATGGATTTTCCCCGCCATATAAATCACAGTTTCCATATAAAATGTCGTATTCAAGAATCTTTAAATCTTTTAAATAGTCCGGCGTGTCCTTACGTTTCTGATGAAACTTCGTCAGATAACCTTCCGACATGCCAAGCATCTGCTGTACATGCGCTGCCAACTGATAGCTTTCCAGATTTTCTTTTTCGGACGGCAGTGAAAAATTGCTCCAGACAACGTACTGTGTCTGATAAATGTCGCCATTTTTAAGTACTTCGTCCGTAAATGAAAATCCCGGCAGGTGGTCGCCGTACATAACAAGCACTGTCTCTTCATCCCTGCTTTCGAGCATCGCCGTCAACTCCCGCAGGAAATTATCCATTTCA
>OHCU01000792.1_pt1 | contig 10619 bp, 6 predicted proteins | sample 1566861 | NCBI WGS metagenome assembly OHCU01 (sample SAMEA3879521, study PRJEB24766) | human gut metagenome | biome: human-associated habitat; feature: feces | place: USA | collected 1985/1987
CCGCGCCCCGGCGCCTTACACCTATCTTGCCTACCATACAGACGGAACCATCGACGTACACACCAGTTCCGGGGGCAATGCTTACCGGCATTATATGCTGACGGATTCTGACGGGATCAGCCACCAGGTTTACTGTGTGGAGAGCGGGATTCCTTACCATACTTCGGAAAACACCTATGTTTCAGAAAGCGGGACCAACAGCCAATATCTGAACCTGCTTCCTGCCGAGGCAAGGAGGGGGATCACCCTGACTGCGATCTATGGCTGGAAACCCGGTGCGGCGCTCCCTGTTTCCGGGATCAACGAGGACGACTATAAGATGGCGACCCAGATCATCCTCTGGGAATACCAGCAGCAGCTTAGAAGCGATCCGTACAGCCGCCACGGAAACGGCCACGCAGACGCCGACCAGTATTTTAGCGTGATCGCCGGACGACCGGCAGAAAAAGCCTATGACTGGATTCTGGCACAGGTTGCTTCCCATTCCACAGTCCCTTCCTTTACTTCTTCTAAGAAAAGCGAAGCACCGGAACTGGAACTGAAATGGGATGTTGAAAAAAAGGTCTATACCCTGACTGTCACGGACACCAATAACCTGAAAATCGACCTGGAGACTTTGAAAGGCAGCGGCGTTTCTGTGACAAGAAACGGAAATGAATACACCTTTACCAGCAGGCAGATGATGATGGACCCGGTGCTGTTTGAATTCCGAAAGAATATCCCGGTGGCAAACGACATGCTGATTTGGGGCAGACCCGGCTACCAGACCATGATGACCGGCGCCAGCGATCCGGTTTCCTTCTTTGTAAAGATCAAAACGGAAACTTACGGTACTGCAAAACTTGTCAAGACCAGTGAGGACGCCATTGTTTCCGGTATCACCTTCCATATCTCCGGTACGGACATTTTGGGAAATGAAGTCAATGAGGAAGTTACGACCGGAGAAAACGGCCAGATTGAAAAGAAGCTCCTGCCGGGAACCTATCTGGTAAAAGAACTTCCGGTGGACCGCTATGTGACCCCTTCCGCACAGTACGTGACCATTGAAAGCGGGCAGACTTCTTCGGTACATTTCAGCAATATCTTGAAGAAATTCCGCGTCCATGTGGTAAAGAGTGATGCTGACACCGGAAATGCTCAGGGGGATGCCACTCTTGCAGGGGCGACCTATGGGATCTTCCGTGATGGCGAACTGATCGACACTTATACTACCGGGTCAGATGGCAGCTTTATGACCCGCTATTATGTATGCGGGGATGGCTGGACGATCCGGGAAATCGAACCGAGCACCGGGTATCTTCTGAATGAAACTATTTATGAAGTGGGTGCATCCCCTTCCCAGTATGAAGTGGAACTCAATACCACAGAAAATCAGGTGACGGAAACGGTTATTTACGGAAATATCCAGCTTGTCAAGCACACCGATGACCTGGACCCGGATGTGCCTGAGGACGAAAATACCGACGATTCCAATGCCGGTATCATCGAACGCCCGGAAGCAGGCGCAGTCTTTGAAGTTTACTTAAAGGCAGCCGGAAGCTATGACGCGGCAAAGGAAAGTGAACGTGACCTTCTTACCACGGATGCGGATGGTTTTGCTTCCAGTAAACCGCTTCCTTATGGGCATTATACGGTCCATCAGATCGCAGGCGAGGAAGGCAAAGCCTTTGTCCCGGACTTTACGGTATTCATTTCCTCTGACGGAAAGACTTATAGCTATATTCTGAACAACCGCACCATCACAGCCCGTCTGAAAGTTGAAAAATGTGACGCAGAGACCGGAAAGATTATCCCTGTGACCGGAACCGGTTTTCAGATCAAGGATCTTTCCACCGGGGAATTTATCACCCAGACCGTCTACTATCCGAACCCGGAAACACTGGATACCTTCTATGTTTCTGACGAGGGCTGGCTGATGCTGCCGGAGCCTTTGGCCGCTGGGGATTATGAACTTTATGAGGTGGCTGCCCCTTATGGCTATGTGCTTTCCGATCGGCCGGTACCGTTTACCATTGACGGCAGCGAGGCGGTTGTGACGGTCACTCAGTACAATATGCCGCAGAAAGGCCAGCTTACCATCACAAAGACCGGAGAAGTATTTGCTTCTGTCCAGGAAAACGACGGACTGTACCAACCTGTGTATGAGGTTTCCGGACTTCCCGGAGCGATCTATGACGTGATCGCAGATGAAGATATTTATACCGGTGACGGTACCTTGCGGGCAGAAAAAGATACGGTTGTGGAAACCCTTACGACCGGCGAGGACGGCACAGCGAAAAGCGGGCTTCTCTATCTTGGCCGTTACCGTCTGGAGGAACGTCAGGCTCCTTCCGGTTGTGTGCTGAATCCTCAACCGGAATATGTGGAACTGACCTATGCGGGTGAGACCGTGGAGGTCACACAGGCAGCAACAGGTCTTTATGACGAACGACAGAAAGTGGATGTCACACTTTTCAAGGCAATGGAGACCAATGACCTGTTCGGTCTTGGCATGAACGAGGAATATAAGGATATTTCCTTTGGACTTTATGCTTCCGCAGACCTGACGGCGGCAGATGGCAGCGTGATCCCGGCAGATGGACTTCTGGAAGTGGTCTCTGTTTCGTCTGATGAATCCGGCGGTTACAGTGCTTCCTTCGCCTCCGACCTGCCTTTTGGCAGCTATTATGTCAAGGAACGCACGACCAACGGCGCCTATATCCTTTCGGATCAGAAATATCCGGTCGTCTTTGAATATGCCGGACAGGAAACCGCCCTGGTACAGATCCTTGTCAATGAAGGCAAGGCTGTTTCCAATGAACTTCTCCGCGGGCGTGTAGACGGTGTAAAAGTTGGGGAAAACCCGGAAGGCGGCGAAGATGTCACGCTGGCCGGTGCGCTCATGGGACTGTTTAGACCTGATACAGAAGAATTTACCGAAGAAAATGCACTGCTTACTGCTGTTACCGGAAAAGACGGCAGTTTTTCCTTTGAGAATATTCCTTACGGACACTGGATCGTCAAGGAGATCTCTGCCCCTGACCTTTATACAGTAAGCCCGCAGCAGCACCATGTATATATCGGTGCAGACGGACAGCATATTGAGATCCGTGTGGAAAACACCCTGATCCGCGGCAGTGTGCAGGTAACTAAAACCGAAGCTGTGGAAGGACCTTCCCCTGTGGAAAAGGAGGATAAGAAAGACAAGAATTCTTTCCTGCGTTTCCTGCCCGGTGCGGTGTTCGACCTGTATGCGGATTCCAACGCCAACCAGGAATATGATCCTGACGATCAAAAGATCGGTACGCTGAAAGAAACCGATGCAGGCTATCATACGGCGGAAAACCTTCTGGCTGGCGGCTACTTTATAAAAGAAAGCAAAGCGCCGGAGGGCTATCAGCCTGATCCAAACGCTTACTATTTTTCCATCACAGAAGATGGACAGGTCGCAGTTGTGGAAAATGGAGAAGCCGGGCACGGATTTACCAATGAGGCTTACCGTGGCAACTTAAAGATCACAAAGGATTCCAGCGACGGGCGCAAAGATGGTTTTGCCATCGAGGTCAAGAGCGCGGACGGCTCCTACTGCGAGACATTCACCACTCCAAAATCCGGTGTAATTGAAGTAAAGGGCCTTCGTGTCGGTATTTATACCGTAACAGAAGTTGCAAACCGGGCAAGCAAGGATTACATCATCCCTGATGCCGCTACGGTGGAGATCAAAGCTGACCAGACATCTACGGTCCAGTTCTTTAATGAAAAACCGGAAAAGCCGGGGAAGCCGGAAAAACCTTCTGTTCCGTCCAATCCTTCCACCCCTCAAAAGCCGGTACCGCAGACCGGGGATGATCCGTATATTTTCCTATATGGCGGACTGTTGGCAGCCGCACTGATTGGCGGCAGCGTATTTGCTGTGTATTATTTCAAAAAGGGAAAATACAGCAGGACTTCCCCGAAAAGAACGGCTGTCGGGATTTCTGTCCTTTCACTCTGCGTTCTGGTGGCTTTTGGCAGCGGTTTTTTGGTGTTCCGTGACTTAAACCAGTATGCCGAGAGTAAAGATGCCTATCAGGATCTTGCCGGATATGTGGAAGTACCGGAGCAGACAGCCTCCCCGGAACAGGCAACCGATCCAACGGAAACAAAACAGGACGATGCCGATATTGTCCTGCCTTCGGTAGACTTTGAAGCGCTCCGTGAAAATGGACCGGACATCATCGGATGGCTTTCCCTTCCTGATACGGTGCTCAATTATCCGGTGACGCAGACTGACAACAACGAGTATTACCTGAACCATCTTTATGACGGGACCTACAACAAGGTTGGCTGCCTGTTTGCCGACTATGAAAATCAGGCAGGTTTTTCAGACCGCAATACGATCGTCTACGGCCATAATATGCGGGATGGTTCCATGTTTGCTCTGCTGAACCGGTACGATGAACAAAGTTACTTTGATACCCACAGGCAGATGTATCTCGTTACTCCGAAGGGTGGTTATGTCATGGAGATCTTTGCGGCGTTTGCAGCAAAGCCGGAAGAATCCGGCAGTGAAACTTCTCCCTGGCAGCTTTCCTGGAAGGATGACGGTGCTTATACTACCTGGCTTACAGCTATGAAGGAACGTTCCGCGGTGGAAAGTGATGTGACTGTGACCTGCAGCGATAAGGTACTGACCCTTTCTACCTGTACGCCGGGCGGCACAGGACGCTTCCTTGTCATGGGAAAACTCGTGAAAGTAGATAACGAAATATAGATTCTAGACGGTGCGGGGGCAAAAGCTCCCGCACCTGCTGTTTACAAGGAGGATTTTATTTTATGGTAAATACCATGATTTCCATTCCCGGCTATGTCCATCTTTACCGCTCGCTTTTGCGGTTTTATGACATGCCGGAAAATGAAGTCCGGGAAATGCTCTATCTTCTGAATACGGCAAACCTGGACTGCTATGAGTATTATCACCCGGACCGCAGTGTGATCCAGAGCGGACCGGTCGCTTTTTGCGGATGGCTGGAAACGAAAGACTGCCGCCCTTACCGCACAGAGGTACAGCTTTACAAATCGCTGCTGTTTTTGAAGCGCAGCATTGACCGTGACCTGATCGTATCAGCTCAGAGGGAGGCTCTGCAAACCCTGCGCTGTATTATCTCCAATCTGGAATACCGCTTTTATAAAGCCTATGGCATGGAGATCGAGGACAAACGCACGGTCTATGGGGAATGTACCTACCGTCTGGTTCCCAGGGAGGATGAACCCAGCGTGTGCCTGATGCACGACTGGATCTACCTGCCAACTGCCTGATGTCACGAATAATATATAAAATATGTGACATATATGAAAACTGTACTGCCTTGCAAAATTTTTGATTTTTGATGTATAAATCAGATTTTTAATGGGAACACTCAAAATAAGAGGAATAGGACCTATTGCAATCATGTCACGAATAATATATAATATTCGTGACATGAAGGGAGGCGGTATTGTGGACAACGGATATACAAAACGAATACGAGAGCGTGTTCTTTCTCTTGAAGATGGAACTGTTTTTGTGATGTCTGATTTTGCGGATATTGCAGATACATCCACTATTCGTCAAAGTTTAAGTCGTTTAGTGCAATCAGGAACATTGCGCCGTATTTTGAAAGGAGTTTATGAAAAGCCAAAATACAGTAAACTTCTGGATGAATATGTGGCGGCAGACCCGGAAGCGGTGGCGAACGCATTGGCACGAAGTTATCACTGGACGATTGCCCCATGTGGGAATACAGCATTGAACCTGTTAGGACTTTCAACACAGGTAACAGCAGTATGGTCCTATATCAGCGATGGTCCATATAAGACCTACGAGTGGAACTCTACAAAGCTGGAATTTAAGCACCGGACCAATAAAGAGATTACCGGATTGTCCTATATGACAAGTTTGGTTATACAGGCATTAAAAACCCTTGGCAGATCAAATGTTACACCAGCAGTCATACAGATGCTTTCCGAAAAACTGACAGACAAGGATAAACAGGCTTGTTTGAAGGAAGCAACCGAGTCTACGGATTGGGTTTACGATACGATACGGCAGATTTGTGGAGGTGAAAAGGTACAATGAGAAATATAGCAAGACTTTCAGATAACGACCGCAGGGAGCTGTTCAGAAATACAGCAGATAAAATGGGGCTGAATGATGCCATTGTAGAAAAAGACTTTTGGGTATGTTTTACGCTGGATTATTTATTTCACCGCTCACCATGGAAAGAGTCCATCACCTTTAAGGGCGGTACCAGCCTTTCCAAAGCCTTTCACCTGATCAGCCGGTTTTCAGAAGATATTGATTTGATTCTGGACTGGCGTGTATTGGGATATGGCAAAGATGAACCATGGGAGAAACGTTCCAATACAAAACAGGATGCTTTTAACAAAGAAGCCAATGCGCGTGCGGAGGTATTTCTGTCCGAAACATTCTGCCCGGCAGTCAAAGCCGGCTTATCCCAGGAAATCGGTTGTGAAGCAAATGTCTACATAGATGAAAAGGATAAACAGACGGTCATTTTCGCCTATCCGCACCTTTTTACAAATACGGCGACCTTACAGGTGATCCGTTTAGAGATTGGTGCGCTGGCAGCGTGGACTCCTGCAAAAACGGCGCAGATTGAACCATACGCGGCAAAATATTATCCGAAGATTTACAGTTTATCTTTATAGACTTTTCTAACGCTTACACTTTTCCGCGTATAAATATCTTCTAAGAGAGACTATGAAGAAAAGTCTGTAAATATGATCTTCTATGATAAGAATGGGCGATAGGCTTAAACAAAATCAGCTTTTCGCCCTTGCTTTATATATAACAGTTACAAAATTGCATGTCAACAGCAGGCGGGTAATCCGCCTGTTTTTCTGCTTTTTTATTACTCTGGCAAGCGACCTTCATACATGATACTTAACTCTCCATAAACCTGAGCCCAGTTCCGGATTGTTGCAGTCCATTTTTTTGTAGCTTCAAAGGTAGCCAGATAAAGGGCTTTTAAAAGGGCTGTATCGCTTGGAAAGACGCTTCTCTGACGGTTCAGCTTCCGATAAGTGGAATTCAGAGATTCAATGGCATTTGTTGTATAAATGACCTTTCTAACCGCTGCTGAAAACTTGAAGATTGGGGAAATAGCATCCCAGTTATCCTTCCAGCGTTTCATGGAATTCGGATATTTTGCAGTCCATTTTTCCATTACCCGATCCAAAGCTGCCAAAGCTTTCTTTTCATCCGCTGCCTGATATATCGTTTTCAAATCTGTGGCAAATGCTTTTCTGTCTTTATCTGGAACATATTTCAAGGTATTTCGCACTTGATGAACGATACATCTTTGATATTCTGTCTTAGGAAATGCTGCCGCAATCGCTTCTTTGATACCTGTGAGTCCATCTGCACAAATGATCAGGATATCTTTTACACCACGATTTTTTAATTCGTTTAAGACGGAGAGCCAATACTTGGAACTTTCATTTTCTCCAATACTGATAGTAAGCACTTCTTTCTTACCTTCCGCATTAATCCCAAGAATGACATACGCAGCAAGCTTCCGGATCACTCCATTATCACGGACGGAATAGTGAATCGCATCAATATACAGGATTGGATAAACTTCATCTAATGGCCGATTCTGCCAGTCTTCAATTTGTGGGAGAATCTTGTCTGTAACATCTGATATAAAACCTTCGGATGTTTCAAAACCATAAATATCTTCGATTGTTTCTGAAATCTGCCGGGTTGTCATACCTTTTGCATACATAGAAATAATCTTCTGATCGATATCTGAAATGTCTTTCTGACGTTTCTTTACTACTTGAGGTTCAAAAGTTGATTTTCTGTCTTGTGGAACTTCAATCTCCATAGAACCATAACGACTATTCACTCTTTTTCGCTTATAACCATTGCGATAATCACCGCTATCAGAACGTTGTGATTTTTCATATCCCAAGTGGTCATCCATTTCCGCTTCCATCATCTCTTTGATGGTTCCACCAAGAAGATCTTTCAGCGCATCCTGGATATCTTCTGCTGATTGGATATCGTATTCTTTCAAGAGCTGGTGAATGATGTTACGTTTTCCTTCTGTCATTTGTACTTTGTGTGTAAGCGCTTAATTTTTAGGTATGATAGAAAAAATCCCCGACTACTTTTCAGTAGCCGGAGCACCTTGACAGTTCACATATAATTGATTTGATTCGTTTACACGATGTTCGATTTCAGCTTTGACAGTTTCGTTCCATGGAGCCAGAAGTTCTAATTCATCATCGCTCATCCTATCATTAGGCACTTTTTCCAGCAGATAAGTAAGATAGTGATAGACGTTTACTCCATTGGCTTTTGCCATTTCTACCATAGTGTACACAACAGCACTGGCCTGGGCTCCATTTGGTGTGTCACAGAACAACCAGTTTTTACGGCCTACTGTAAATGGACGGATCGCATTTTCGCTGAGATTATTAGAAAAACTGCAGCGGCCATCTTCTAGATAGGTGGACAGATAGGAGCGGCGGTTCTGAATGTAGGTGACAGCTTTATCCATTCTGCTTCCACGGGTAGGGTTCTGCTGATCAAGCCACGACAAAAAGCCTTCTACTACCGGCTTTTCTTTTTCAAGACGCGCCTTTTTGATAGCATCGAAGGAAGAATACTTTGATCTGATCACATCTTCCAGATGGAAGAGCTGGTTAATGTACAGCATTCCCTGTACGGATGGCAGGGTATAATCCAAAGCTTTTCCTTTGGGAATGGCATCTGCCAGATATCTTCTGATGTGTGCCCAGCAAGCTGTGCGTTTGGCATCTGGAACTTTATTGTACCCACTATAGCCATCGCACATCAGATAACCCTTGAAGCCGTGAAGAAAATCCACAGCATTGTCTCCGGCCCGGGTCTCCGAATATTTATAGAGGATAATAGGTATTCCTCCGTCTTCACCGCTGCGGAACAGCCACATATATGACTTTGTCTGAGCGCGGCGTTCCGGTTCATGCAGAACCTGAAGTGGCGTTTCATCTGCCATCGCGAATCCACGTTCCAGAAGTTTCCTGTGGAAGTATTCGTACATAGGAAGAAAAAACGCTTCGGAATTCCGGATCACCCAGTTTGCCATAGTAGCTCTGGTGATCTCTACGCCATACTGTTTCCAGTCCTTTTCCTGACGGTAGTATGGAAGACCATTACAAAACTTCTGGTACATTACCCAGGCAACTGTTCCGGCAGAAGCCATTCCATAAAGCATATGGGCTCTGCCATCTTTTCCTTTTTTAATGACCGGAATATCCTGAAGTTTGCACTGCGGACACTCATAGTTCTTACTATAGTATTCATATACTTTCAGTTTTGCCGGTACAAAAACCAGCTCCCGGCGGACAAACTCTTCCCCGATTTCTTTCAGTGGAGTACCACAGGAAGGGCAGAGTTTCTCTTCCTCAGAAAGTTCCAGATACTTTTTCTCAACAGGAACTCCCTTAAACCGTTCAGCGTCTGTAGCTCTTGCTTTTCGTTTTTTTGCTGTTTTTTCCGGAAGAAGTGCTTCAAGATCCTCTGCTTTTACAGCTTCTGGATTCTGTTCCAGTTCCGCTTCATTGAAAAAGTTTAACTGGCCTGGAATATCGATGGTTCTTTTTTCGCTGGAGGTGCCAAACAGTTTTTTACGGAGAAGGTCTATCTCTTCTTTCAGGTTATCCCGTTCCTGGGTAAGAGACTCTTCCCGTTTATTGGCAGCATCGACAGTTGCCTGAAGTGTTTTTATCATCTTTTTGAGATCGTTTATCATGTCCTTCAGCTCATGGAGCTGGATATCTTTAGAACTGTCTGCCACTGCTTTTTCCTCCTGTTTCTGATATTTCCATTATACCAGAAAACAGGGACTTTTCCCAGCAAAACAGCGGATTTACCAAGACTTGAAAGTGCTGAAAATACAGCAAAAAATGCGAGTTTTATGTGCATCTTTTTCATGTTGACTTAATCGCTTTTGGCTGCTCAATATCAAGGCCAGACATCAGCCAGTCGAACTCCCGCCATGTAAGATTCCGGACTTCAGATTTATTTCTGGGCCACCGGTAAGAACCTTGGGCAGTCAGTCTTTTGTAGATCATAACGATTCCATCCGGTTCTTTTAAAATAGCTTTGATGCGGTCACATTTACGTCCACAAAAAAGAAAAAGTGCATGGTCGATCTCCATCGAAAACTGTTCCTGGATGATCGCACACAATCCATCAATGGACTTGCGCATATCGGTTCTGCCACAGACGATATAGATTGCATCAACACTTGAGATATCCGCTAACATAGTGACTCCTTCAGCGTATCCATAAGCATCTTCAGAAGTACCGGTTTGATCTCATTACTCATTCGTATAAGCAATCCGTCTGCTTCGATTTCAATCGTATGTGAATTGTCAAGGTGCATAGGACTGTTTCCATTATCTGGAATCAGTCCTGCCGGAGAAGACTCCGGTTCTATAGCGATCTGGACTACATCCTGTTTATGGGACGTAAGGTGAAGAGTGCTAGCTTTTCCAACTGGATCCGGTATCTGGCAGGCTTTTTTGCGGAGACGGGTAACTGCATTGTAAAAACAGCTGGGAGATATCCCGTGTTCATTACACCATGCAGCATCTGTCAGGCC
>OHCU01000793.1_pt1 | contig 10593 bp, 10 predicted proteins | sample 1566861 | NCBI WGS metagenome assembly OHCU01 (sample SAMEA3879521, study PRJEB24766) | human gut metagenome | biome: human-associated habitat; feature: feces | place: USA | collected 1985/1987
TGACGTTGATGTTGAAATGGTCGAATCTGCTTTTGATTTCCATAATTACCGGATTTAGTGCTGCGCAAAATTACACAAATATCCCAAAATCCGCATACGCGCCGCGCATAATAAATTTTGGCCGTAATTCTTAATTTTTAATTCTTAATTTTATACCTTTGCACCACGAATAAAATAATAACGAAAAATTCATATGGGAAGAGCATTTGAGTATCGCAAGGCGCGTAAACTGAAGCGCTGGGGACACATGGCCCGCGTGTTTACCAAGATCGGTAAGGAAATCGAGATCGCCGTCAAGGCCGGGGGCCCCGATCCTTCGGGCAATACCCGCCTGCGTATCCTGATGCAGAACGCCAAGGCCGAGAACATGCCCAAGGAGAACGTCGAGCGTGCCATCAAGCGTGCCACCGAGAAGGACGCCGCCGATTACAAGGAGGTGATCTACGAAGGCTACGGCTCGCACGGCATCGCCTTCCTCGTGGAGACTGCGACCGACAATACCAACCGCACGGTGGCCAACGTCCGCATGTATTTCAACAAGTGCGGCGGTACGCTGGGCAACAGCGGCAGCGTGGCTTTCATGTTCGACCATAAATGCGTCTTCAAGTTCCATGCGGCCGAAGGTGCCGACATGGAGGAGCTGGAGCTCGAAATGATCGACCTGGGTGTCGACGAGTTCTATCCCGAGGAGGACGGTGTGACGGTATACGCTCCCTACGAATCCTTCGGGGCGATCCAGAAATGGCTCGACGACAAGGGCTACGAAATCGTGTCGGGCGAGTCGGTCTACCTGCCGACCGACACCAAGGAGCTCGATGCCGAAGGGCGCGAGTCGATCGAGAAACTCGTCGAGAAGCTCGAAGAGGACGACGACGTGACCAACGTATACCATAATATGAAAGAGGTGGACGAGGAGTAGCCGCCGTTTCATGCCCGATATCTTTTCGCCCCGGAAGCCTGTTTTTCCGGGGCGGATTTTTTTTCGCCGCCGCTTTATTTCCTACCTTTACGCACGGGGAGGCCATAAACGGGCTCCCGGAATGAGATGGAACACAGGATCGGTATGGATTTGCACATCCACTCCGCTTACAGCAGCGACGGCGAAATCCCTGTCGCGGGTATTGCGGAGCGGTGTGCGGCTTCGGGGACGGCGATATTCTCGCTGACGGATCACAATTGCGTGCGGGGGCTGGACGAAGCCGCCGGGTGCGCGTCGAAGGCTGGGCTGGGATTTGTGCCCGGCATCGAGGTCGATTGCAATTTCGAAGGCACCGACCTGCACCTGCTGGGATACGGCATCGACTGGCGTTCCCGGGATTTCGCGTCGTTGGAGGAGGACGTTGCGGCGAAGGTCACGGAGGCATTCGGGGAGACGATCCGCCGGCTCCGCAAGCTGGGGTTTGCGGTCGACGGGGCGGCGGTGCTTGCGGCTGCGGGCGGGAAGCTGCCCACGCTGGAACTGGTCGCCGAAGTGATGCTGTCGGATGCGGCGTACGACACGCCGTTGCTGGCTCCCTACCGCGAAGGCGGAGCGCGGGGCGATATGCCCTACATCAACTTTTACCTGGATTACGGGGCGCAGGGGCGGCCTGCGTTCGTGCCTGTCGATTTCATGGATTACCGGGATGCCGTCGCCGTGATCCGGGACAACGGCGGCGTGCCTGTGGTGGCACATCCCGGGCTCAATTTCCGGGGCAGGGAGCGTGTCGCCGAGAGGTTGCTCGACTTCGGGGCCGAGGGGCTGGAGGTCTTCAATAACTACCACGATACAACGCAGATCGGCTATTTCGCCCCGCTGGTTCAGCGGCGCGGTGCGCTTATGACGTGCGGAAGCGATTTCCACGGCAAGACCAAGCCGTTGATTGGCATCGGGCAGTTCAGGTTCGACGACCGGTTCGAATCTTACCTCCGGGCATCCGCCGCCCGGCTTCCGGTGCTTCCGTAAAGTGGCGGCAGCCCCTCCTTTCGTGGCTGTGCTGCGGTTCCGCCACGCCCCGGTGTCATTTGCGGTTCCGGCCTCCGGTGCCATTCCCCCGGCTCCACTCCCCGATTCATCCCCCGATTCCATCCCCGGTTCCGTCGGCTGCGGTCGGTCGGCGCGGCATGTCTGCCCCCCCCCATATGCAACTTGCTACCGGCCGTATTAGTGCCTGTATCACTCCCCGATGCGGACGAACTCCCGGCCGTCGGTCAGGCATTGCGGACAGAACGGGTCGCAATATTCCGCTGCATAGATATTCCCGCAGACGGGGCATATCCGGTAGCCGGCTTCATGCCCGGTCTCGCCTGTGGCAATATACCTCGCCATCAATGCCCTATGGCGGACATCCCCCGCCTTTGACCAGATCAGCACCCGGGCCGCATAGCGGTTGCCTGCGGCGAGTGCCCGGTCGATCTCCCCGGCGTGCAGTGCGTCGGGCGTGCGGCGTTCGTAGTCGATGCTCCGTTGCAGGTTCTGGTCGGTCGTGCCGCGGAAAACCGTGACCTTCTCCGGCGGGGTGTAGCGGCCGCCGAGCCGCACGATCGCGTTGGCGCAGTTGTATTCATGGAGGCGAGCCGAGAAGGCCATCGCCCGGAACAGCTGTTCCGCGCCGGGCCGCTGTTCCGCCCGGGCGGTCTCTGCGAAATGGTCGTACTGCTTCGATTTGATGTGTTTTTGGCGACAGCAGGCGTCCAGGTCGGCCAGCGTCTCCGTCCATTGCCGGCGATGCGGTGCCCGCTGCCCGCGCAGTGCCGCGAAGTATATCCAGACGAGGATGCCTGTCGATACCACGAACAGCAGCAGAATCAATAACGGACGTACTTTCATAATTTTACGGTGGGGGTGATACCCGTACCGGGCTGATTGCCCGGGTGCATTTTTTATGCCATACCGTTCCTGCGTGCCCTCCCGTCCGGTTTCCGGGGCAAAATAAAATGCGGAACCCCGAAAGGTTCGGTATTTGTAGGTAAAGAGAAGTGCAGGAAAGAGTAAATATCTTGTTTACAGGTGTTTAATTCTCTGTTCTGCATCTGTTCCGAGCAATAAAAAAGCAGAATCGGGCAGGTTTGACGGTGAGTTGTGTTACTTATCCGTTACCTGCCCGAAATACTTTGATTTGCATCAAAACATTCGTTTTCAGTTCGTTGCATCGAATTACCGCATACCAAATAACTTGACTTAACGTTTAACAAATCCTCAAAGTTCAGGTTATTATGCAACGCAGCACTTTCAAAGTCCTTTTCTATGTGAAGAGGCAGTCCGAGAAATCGGGTCAGGTTCCCGTTATGGGCCGCATCACAATCAACGGTACGATGTCGCAGTTCAGCTGCAAACTCTCAGTTCGTTCTTCTCTCTGGGACGCCAAGGCTAACAAGGCTGCCGGCAAAAGTCTCGAAGCCCAGCGCATCAACGAAAAACTGGAAAATATCAAAACCAATATCGGCAAGCAGTACCAACGTCTCTGCGACCGTGATTCATACGTTACGGCCGAAAAGGTCCGCAACGCTTTCCTCGGTATGGGTGACGACTGCCGCCTGCTGTTGCAGACCTTCGACGAATACCTTGCGGGGTTCCTCAAACGTGTGGGTAAGGATCGCGCTTATTCTACCTATGAGGATTACTGCCTGCGACGCCGGCGTCTTGCCACTTTCCTCGAATACGAATACCATGTCAAGGACATTTCTTTCAAAGAGCTGAAGCGGGATTTTATCGAGAAGTTCGTCGTTTACCTCTCCACAGTAAAGGGTCTTGCTTCCGGAACGATCAGTGCCGGGGTCAAGAAACTGCGTCTGATGACCTATACGGCGTATAAGAACGGCTGGATTCCCGTCGATCTTTTGCCGGGTTTCATGTCAGGCATAAATACGCCGAACGGCGCTATCTGTCCGCTTCAGAACTGCAGGCCGTCATGGACGTAGAACTTCCCAACTACCGAACGGGCATCAACCGGGATGTCTTCGTCTTCTGCGCTTTTACGAGCCTGAGCCATGCAGACGTGGTGAAACTTACCTATACCGATATCCATACGGACGACAACGGGGAGCGTTGGATCATCGACAAACGGCAAAAGACGGGTACGCAGTTCCGGGTCAAACTCCTCCCCGTCGCCGAAATGATTTACGAGCGTTATAAAGACCTGCATCTTGAAGGTAATAAAGTCTTTCCAATAAAATCCTACTATCGGACGATGAATATGTCGCTGCGTCAAGTGGCCTAACACGCCGGTCTGTTGTTTAATCCGACGATGCACATGGCGAGGCACACCTTCGCTACGACGGTCACGCTCACGCAGGGCGCACCTCTGGAAACAGTCAGCAAGATGCTGGTGCATAAACATATCACCACGACACAGATTTATGCCAAAATTACCAACGACAAGATCGGTCGTGATATGGCGGTATTAAGCGAGAAACTCAACAGCATCTTCAAGGTTGCGCAGTAACCTTATTGCGCGAAATGGCTGGACGCCGCGGATTGACTTTCATTGACATTTGGAGTGATATGCAACAAAACGGAGAACTTCCGGCAGAACGAACTGTTGATGGAATCCACTTGTCCGGTGCTGGATATATCGTCTGGATTAAAGCTATTCGACGGTATATTAATCGTGTATAACTCATTATACTTGGAACTAATTGCATAGACACATAGGATGTCGGTCGCCCGTTTATTTCATTTTATTACTTTTATTCCCCGACTTTGCATTCGGGATGTTGCGAATAATCCGCAACATTCCGGTTGCTCAGCACATTCCCGGCAAATATCGAGGTATTGGGTTTTCCAGTCGGATATGGATTTGTGGGCAAAGGGCCATAGCGCTTTTGGGAGAATGCACCGCGGCAGGTTGAAGATTGAGACGTCCATACGCCAGTCCCGCAGCTCCAAAACCGCCTGCGTGAGTTCTGCCTGATAATCCATCGGATCGATCCAGACTGCTTCCCGGTTTTTGATCGTATATCCCGTGTATTCCAGTCCCATCAGCGATATGAATTCGACGAACGGCAGATTGCGGTAGATAAAATCCGGCAACTTCGGCAACCGACGATAGTTCATCTTGGTAATGACTACCCGTAATTCGATTCCGATATCATAGCGTCCGAGGTTATACAAGCCGAGCATTGTCTCCTCAAATGAGCCTTTCACCTGCGTGATAGTATCGTGGTCGCCCGCAGAATCGGCATGAAGTGGAATGCCGAGAAGTATCTTTTTCTCACCGCATTCGGCGAGTTTTCGGGCATACTCTTTGTCGGCAAATGCCCGTCCGTTCGTCAGCAGGTGAATTTCGGTTTCCGGCAGTTTCGTGCGAACATGGCGGAGCAGTTCGAACAGCCGGTCACCGAGCAGGGTCGGTTCGCCTCCCGTAATTCCGAGCGAACGCAGTTCCCGCGGAGCGGAGTCGATCAGAGCCATGTTTTTCTGAAAATAGCCGTCGAGATCGTTTCGCAGCAAAGGCGGCTGGCAGCACATGACGCAGCGGTTATTGCACTGTGAAGTGATGAACAGCGCGTTGTCGTTGGAATTTATGTCGATCGTATCTCTCATTATCCCCGTGTTCCCGTGATCCAACTTTTGAAAATCGGCAGCACCTCTTCCCTACGATCCGCCAGCAGGCCGAAGATGTGTTCGATAATCGCCTTGTGTTTCCGGCAGAAAGTCGAGGTCGGCCGGAATCCGTACATATCGCCCTGCGTGGAGTAGTTTCGCACGGGATCGGCCCCGCAAATCGACTGAAAAGCGCAATCGGCACAACCGGCAATGCACTCTGTCGCCCACAGGCGGGAAATCTCCTGCGCTTTGCGGCCGTAGAACAAATCTTCGTACCGATCCGTTACCGATCCCAACCGGAATGTATAATCCCGAAATTCGGCCAGCATTCGGGATTCGTCGGAAGCATAGACATATCCATCGTAGTTATAGACGATTACGCCGTTGATAATTCCTGCCGGAGATTGCAGGTCGACGAACCCGATCGGAAAAGGTGTCAGGATTTTACGCAAAATAAGCGTCGCAAACTCTTCGACGAACACCTCTCCCGATTTATTGAGTTCGATGATATATTCCAGCGCTTGCTTGTAAAACTCAACGAAGCGATCGTAATAAGCAGTCCAATCGGCATTGTCTTTCGCCAGTCCGTAAGGATTGAGCGCCCGGATGAAGATACTGTGAAATCCGTTTTCCCGATAAGCATCGATAATCTCCCGCGGAAAGCCGAGCGAATACTCCGAAGTCGTCATCAATGCGGAAACCCGGCCTTCGCCCAATTCTTCGCGAGCCTTTGCAATACCGGCAACAACACGCTGATAGCTGTCCGTTTTTCCCCGGTTGTGGTTGTGCAGGTACAGCGGGCCGTCAAGCGAAGTCGAGATAACCGCGCCATATTGTCTGCACAAATTGAGCAATTCGTCCGTCAGATTGACGCTATTGGTACAAATTACATAGGTAAGTTTGCGGTTTTCGGTCAGATTCTTCTCTTCGGCATATTCGATGGCCCGGCGGATAAGATGCGGGACCAACGTAGGCTCGCCTCCCTGAAACTCCATTGTCAGGCAGGGGGACGGAGAACGAAACATCAGATCAACGGCATGCAGGAGCGTATGTTCGCTCATATCATACTCATTTCGGCAACTTTCCTGACTGGATGCCTGACAATAAATACAGTTCTGGTTGCAGCGAAGTGTCAACACAAAGATATGCAGCGCGGTAAAATGATCGAGAAATGCCTTGCGGGTAGCCAAACGAACCGCCATCGTGTCAATCAACCGGGGCAACGGTTTTTCGTAAATAAAGAATGAAGCTGTCAGATTCTTGTACAATTCCTCCTCCGGGAGCACCTCCCGATCGACGATGCGTTGTACACTGCCGCGGGGTAACAGCAGGTAGTCCCCAAGGTCATTGGTCAGCAACTCTTGATTGCGGAAAACATGAAACCGGAACGGCAGCAGGTAATACATCGTCAATCTTTGAATTCGAATTCGACAAAGTCATCGCTGTTGGCGAAAGCCTTGGCGTAAAGAATATTCCGCAGGTCTCGGGTTTCCGAAGCGATGATCGCCCTGTTTTTATAATCGACAAAATCTGCGCTCAGTTTCTTTCGTATCTTATGGAATGCCTCCTGCGTGATCGGATTCGAAGCCGAAATGATAATCGTCTGAACGGTCGTACCCGGGGTGTTTCGCCGGGTGATTATGTAATCGCCCGCCCACCAATACAGTACTTTATCGATGGTGGATTCGTTGTAAATCGACTTGTCGACGTTGAGTACGACCTCACCTTGTGGATTCAATTCAATGTCGGTCATTTTGTTTTTTCAGAAAATAAAACGTTTGTGCATCGACCATTCCCGTCGTATCGATACCGATACTATCTTGAAATCTTTTCAACGCCGTTTCAATCGCTGTGTCGAACAGTGTTTCACCTTTGACAAACGGTTTTTCAAGAAATCCCTTGTCTATCAGGATATTTTTCAGTTGGGTTACATCCGCGCCCCGCATTTCTTTTTTCAAGACCCGATCTCCCAAATTGTAAACTTTGGGAACCCACGTTTGCAATTGGGTAATCGTAGCATTTCCGGCAATACCGTCCTGCGACAAACCCGCATCTTTCTGGAAAGCCCTCACGGCATTTCTGACCTCCAAATCATAGACTACATACCCCAAATAGTTCGTACCGACAGACGATCGTGCAATATATTTGTGCTTAACCAATAAATCGGTCAGTGCTTTGACATCCGCCCCGTAGGTATTTATTGAGAGGGTTCTCGAACCGAGGGTATAATCGGCCGGCGATACGGAGGATGACGACGTATTTCCGGAGGTAGTAGCGGACGAATAATGGGAATAATGGGACGATCCCGACCGATGAGAACTGTGTGATCTGTGCGAACTATGACTGCGATGCGAACTGTGGCTTCGGTGTCCTGACAACGCATAGGTATCGTCCGAATTCAGATGCAGCAACATCTTGATGCTTCCGTTTTTAGACGATTCTCCGTATTCATCCGTGGCATCATCGGACGGATTGTCCGAAAACTGGTAGGTCGGCATTGCTTCGGCTCCGTAGGTGTTCGCCAAAGTCGCCATGGACGAAACAACAACTCCTTTAAGGAGTTTTTTGAGGCGCGATTTCATGGAGTAAAAATAGTAGTTATATTGCAAATATACAATAAATTATTTATTATAGGCCGTTTACGTCTTGTAAAATGAATCATTTTCACTATATTTGGATAAACTTTCGTTTTTACTTTTCGTAGGACGGGCAGGATATCACAAAATTCGTAAAATGAAATACCCGATTGCATTTATCGATACCGAGATCGAGCCGAAGAGCCGACAAATACTCGATATCGGCGGTGTTAGAAGCGACGGATGCGAATTCCACAAAAAATCTTTTTCGGAGTTCGTATCGTTTCTCAGCGGCACCCAATTCGTTTGTGGGCATAATATCCTCAATCATGATATAAAATATATCGGCAGTGCTTTACAGGACGCAGGAATAAATCCGGCCGATGTCATTGATACCTTGCCACTCTCTCCGTTGCTTTTCCCGACGAAACCTTATCATGCACTCCTGAAAGACGACAAACTGCAAACGGACGAGGTCAATAACCCGTTGAACGATTCAATCAAAGCCCGGTATTTATTCCACGACGAAATCGCGGCTTTTCAGCGGAAAGACGATCTTCTTAAGGAGATATTTTTCGGATTGCTGGGGGATACGCCGGAGTTTCAGGCTTTTTTCCGTTTTATTTCCTATACGTCCGAGAAAACAGATCTCGAAGATTTGATCCGTCAGAAATTCGAGGCGGAAATTTGCATACATGCCGATTTGGCAGGAATGATCGCAAAACATCCGATTGAATTGGCTTATTGCCTGTCATTGATCGATTCTCTGGTGCGTCATCGGAAAACGCATTCCATTACTCCGCCTTGGGTCTTGAAAAATTATCCGCATGTCGAGCGCATCATGTTCCGGCTGCGCAATACCCCTTGTGTCGAAGGTTGTCCGTACTGCAATAGCGCACTGGATATTCATAAAGGACTGAAACACTGGTTCGGATTCGATTCTTTCCGATGTTATGCCGGCGAACCTTTGCAGGAAAATGCGGTTCGGGCCGCTGTGGATAACAAATCCCTGTTGGCTGTTTTTCCGACCGGCGGCGGAAAGTCAATTACGTTTCAACTCCCGGCCCTGATGAGCGGAGAAAACGCCAAGGGTTTGACGATCGTAATATCGCCGTTACAATCGCTTATGAAAGATCAGGTCGATAACTTGGAAAAAGCCGAGATTACCGATGCTGTTACCATCAACGGGTTGCTCGACCCGATCGAAAGGGCGAAGTCGTTCGAACGGGTGGAAGACGGATCGGCATCCATTCTTTACATTTCGCCTGAATCGCTGCGTTCGCGAACGATCGAACGGTTGATTCTGGGACGGAATGTCGTGCGATTCGTGATCGACGAGGCGCACTGTTTTTCTGCGTGGGGACAAGATTTCCGCGTCGATTATCTATATATCGGCGATTTTATCCGATCGATTCAGGAAAAGAAGAATATGGCCGAGCCAATTCCTGTTTCCTGTTTTACAGCTACGGCGAAACAAAAGGTCATCGAGGACATCCGAAGTTATTTTCGGGAAAAACTTTCGCTCGAATTCGAGGTGTTCGCTTCGAAAGCCTCCCGGACGAATTTGCACTTCAAGGTGTTGGCCCAGACGGATGCGGTGCAGAAATATCAGACTTTGAGGCGCCTGCTCGAAGCTAAGAGTTGTCCGACGATCATCTATGCTTCGCGTACGCATCGGGCGACAGAGTTGGCGAGATGTTTGACCCGGGACGGATTCCCGGCCCGGGCCTATCATGGCAGGATGGACACCCGGGAGAAAACGGCGAATCAAAATGCCTTTATAGCCGGTGAATTTCAGATTATGGTCGCGACATCGGCTTTCGGAATGGGCGTCGATAAAAAGGATGTTGGTATGGTCATTCATTACGACATATCCGACTCTTTGGAAAATTACATTCAGGAAGCAGGCCGGGCCGGACGTAACGAACGCATCGAGGCGGAGTGTTATGTCCTGTTCAACGAAGACGATTTGAATAAACACTTTGTTCTTCTCAATCAGACCAAACTCTCCTTCAAAGAGATTCAGCAGATTTGGAAGGCGATCAAGGAGCTTGCCCGATTCCGTTCCACGGTATCGAATTCGGCATTGGAGATTGCTCGCAAAGCGGGCTGGGATGACAGCGTTCCGGAAATCGAAACCCGGGTAACCACGGCAATCTCGGCTTTGGAAGATGCCGGCTATCTGAAACGCGGACAGAATATGCCGCGAGTTTTTGCCAACAGCATTCGCTCGAAAACAGCTCAGGAGGCAATTGAGAAAATACGGACGTCCGCACGTTTCGACGGGAAACGGCAGGAATATGCAGTGCGGATTATCAAGAAACTCTTTTCGAGCAGAAGCCGCAAGCAATCCGATGACGAGGTGGCGGAATCGCGGATCGATTATATCAGCGACCACCTAGGAATCAAGAAAGAAGAGGTGATAAGCGTAGTGAATCTGATGCGTGAAGAGGGGATTTTGGCCGATGCAAAAGATCTGACGGCATTCAT
>OHCU01000801.1_pt1 | contig 10491 bp, 5 predicted proteins | sample 1566861 | NCBI WGS metagenome assembly OHCU01 (sample SAMEA3879521, study PRJEB24766) | human gut metagenome | biome: human-associated habitat; feature: feces | place: USA | collected 1985/1987
CAAGCTGATTGTAAGAAATATGCTCAACAATCATGGTTGCTTTTTGTTCTCTGATGAGCTTAATGACCTTAGAGATAAACTCCTCCGGATTGTTCTTGAACATATAGAGTTTATCTACTCTTAATCCTTTCAAGATAGCAGCCACCGTTTTACGAGTCAGAACAGTACCTTCAGCAACTTTTCCGATAAGGTCATATTTAATCTGGCTGGTTTGAGCGTGTTTCAAAGTCTGGGTTCTGGTCTTTTCTCCGGTGAAAGACTCACCACGATCAACTTCATGTTCGTTCATTTCTGATTTTTGGCGACCAACTGTTGTGGTGTATTGTAATTCAGAAACAAATAACTTCTCATTGATGTAAGCAATAGACTTTTGAATAAGTTCATTACTGTCAAACTCAACGGTATAAGCATATCTGTGATTGATCTGCTTCCATAACGCCTGAAATTCCGCTTTCGCAAAGTTTTCATTCAGAGGATTCTCTTTAACCTTCGTCTCATGACCATCAGAGAACATATCTTTGAGAACACTATCATCGTAAACGGACTGAATCAGCGTATGGATTCCATCCGCCATAGGTTGAATTTCTTCAGGAAGCAGAGCAACTGTTCCCATCTTCACATCTGTACGGTACTTATCAGTAACCTTACGCTTCATATCGACATAGCCATTGCTAATAAGATAGAACTCAATGGCATCGGCAGTATTGCTGTCAATAAGAGTAGGTGTTCCATCTACTTTGACATATTTGCCTTTGAAGTATTCGCTGGTGGCAGTCGTTGGTCTGTCATACAGAACGGTCTTAATGTCGCTCTGAAGATCAGCCACAAAGCCCTTATAGCTTTCGCTTGCGATAACCGTAAGCATATTGATGTCATGAACACTGTCGCCACAACTTTCGGCATCCATACGATTACCATGTTGGTTGACGCACAGGCGCAGACCTCGACCGACTTCCTGGCGTTTTGCTGTCTGGCTGTCGGAATGCTTTAGCGTACAAATCTGAAATACATTCGGGTTATCCCACCCCTCTCGCAAAGCAGAGTGGGAGAAGATAAAGCGTGTCGGCTCGTCAAAGGACAGCAGACGTTCTTTGTTCTTCAAAATCAGATCGTAAGCGGAAATGTCGTCAGAAAACTCGCTTCCACGCTTCAGCTGGCTGTCGATACTTCTGCCGGTCTTTTTGTCAATACTAAAATATCCTTTGTGAACCGCACTCACATCACTGCACATAAATTTCAAATACTTCTGGTAAGGAGTATCGAAAACAGTAATGTAGTCGTTGAGTACATTCAGATATTCCTCTTCAAATATCTTCCCATATTCACCCAGAACTTCGTTTCCATCCGCATCGTACTGACGATACTTGGCAACTTCGTCAATGAAGAAAAGAGAAAGGGACTTGATTCCCATATTAAACAGCTTTTCCTCCTTCTCGAAGTGAGAAAGGATGGTTTCACGAATCTGAATCCTACGCATATCAGACTCTGACACGTCGCCGGAAACTTCACCGGTTTTAATCATTTCACCATTGGTAAAAGTCACAGTTCCACGGAATGGATCAATATCAGAGATCGTATATCCCTTGTACTGCTCCATTTCCTGAGATACATAGTAAAGGTCATCACCAACACCCAAAACACGAGTTTCCCGGTTAATGGACTTATTATACCCGATTTCCAACTCAATACGAGCCATAGGCGGTTTCTTGGAAGAGAGAACAATCTGCTCCAGGAACATATAACTATCCGTACCCCGGAAGTTCTTCACTTCAAAGCCCTTAACCTCAATTTTCTTAACCAAACGCTTATTGAACGCATCCAGTGCATCCAGAACATAAACCGTATTATGCTTAACGGCATGAGTCGCAGAATAATTCAGCGTAAACAGAGGATTGAAATTCTTCAACGCCTTCTGAGTAACAGCACCACCCATCTTCTGCGGTTCATCCAGAATGATAATTGGTCTGTTCGCCTTAATCACATCAATCGGACGGCGGGAACCAAACTCATCACGCTTGGAATAAATAATACGGGCTTCCTTACTCCTGCCGTCCTCTTTCAGAGAAGAAGCAAAAGCCTGCGTATTGATAATCATTACATTGATACCGGAGCTGGATGAAAAGTTATCCAGCTGGTTCAGATTTGAGCTATTGTAGATGAAGAAACGAGCTTTCTTCCCATAATACTCCATAAAATGATCGGCGGTAATTTCAAAGGTCTTTTTCACACCCTCACGAATGGCAATGGACGGAACGACAACAATGAACTTACTCCAGCCATATTTTTTATTCAGCTCAAACATAGTCTTGATATAAACATAGGTCTTACCAGTACCAGTCTCCATTTCAATATCAAGGCTGCACCTGCCCAAGTCTTTCACAAGATTTTGGGACTGTTTGATGTTGTTCTGGCTCTGTATCTTCTGAATATTCATCAGCTGCTCGTCCGTCAGTTCTACCACTTCGTTCTTGTAGCCGGTATCGTCATCATCTAAATCATAGATGTTCAGCTGACGATCCTCACCTGTATCTATAGAATACTGCTGATCCATCTCAATATTTAACCGCATCTGCTGAATGGCTTGTCTTTTCCCCACATCTCGAATATAGCTGATCTTATCGTGGTACCCTTGTCCCTGGAATACCTTAACAACAGCATCGACAGCATCCGTTTGATATTGCTGTATCTTAAAATTAAACTTCATGCGCTTGTTCCTCCTTCCAAGTATAGAATAGCTACAGATACCAAAGCAAGACAACGCTTGTAGAAATAGTCATACTGTCGATTATCTGTTATATCAATCTTTGTTGTTTCGTGATGACGGATTCTAAAATTATTGCCGATAGTCGTCAATGCTTTAAATTCTGTCTCATACATAGATTTGAAATCAGTATCAGAGCCACTCATATCATCAATGATTTTTGTTGCCGATTGAGCCTTATTAAGCGAAGGAGAATAATAAGTTTTTAATCTTTCAAACGCATCCCATATTTTCTCAACAGCAATTTGTTTATTGCCTTTTTTGTAGTAACTCTCAGCTTCCATAAGAAGTTCTCTTAAACCCTTTTCAGAAATCGAAGATACATCTTTTTTGTTAATAGAAACGTCAAGTATACTTTCAATTTTCCCATACTCCAGTTTGTAAGCTACGGAGTTCAGCTTGAGAAGTGCGGTCATCTGAACAGCAAAATCAGTATCTTTATTGTATTTCTCATACAATTCAATCGCATCAAATACGCAAAATGGAGAGTTATGTAATATGAATTGCTCCATATCAGAGGTATCAACATAGTTTCCATTTTCATTAAAGCACCTTGGCATATAGAACTGCGAAATGTCTTGAAAAACACATTCGCTTGTTGTAATGTCATACTGCCACCCTGTCTCAGTAGTTTCCCTGTATACGGAAGAATACTTTTCGAGCAATTTGAATATTTGATTTCGTGTTTTCATGTTCAATGAAAGTTTAAGCTGTTTTGACTTTATTTCTTTTTCGTATCTCTGTGAGAATGGAATAAACAAAGCATTTGCCTCTGGGTCATACTTTCTCCATCCAAATACATCTCGACCAGATATTTTGCTTTCAGGATAAAGTTCATATCCATCTGCTCGGAGAAGTCCATTTACTGCCTCAAGAAACTCTTTCCAATACCCATTTTCATTTCTTACAGCTGGATGAAACACTGCACAAAGAAATTTCAGCAGCACTTCATCCTCGCCGTTTAGCAACTCGAACCGTTCGTCCTCAAAAATCCATCCATTTTCATAGTCATCGTTGTTGATGGTATGCTGCCATATATCGCCCTCGGCATTGTCAAAACGACTATCACAGCTGGGTAAAGCTTTCAGGTCGTAAATCCGCTTCAGAAAGTCCAACTCGCTCAATTTACCATAACAACCATAGCTGATTCGCTTATTTTCCCAAAATTCCTCAATATCCATGCCATAGAGAAACAAAGCAAAAATATCTCTCCGTGTTATCTCTGTTATCTGTTTCAATTTACAGCACCTTCCTTACTGTATCTGGGCTGTATGTAGCGAAAATCTGCTCGAAGTTCGTAGCGACGCTATCGTTTGCCAAGGAGCTGTCACGCATCACAAAGTAATAAGGTTCCTTCTGAGCGATAGCCTTGATTGCCTCATCAGTTACATCTGCATCAAAGCAGGCAATCAGGAATCCATCGGCAACATCAAATACTTTCTTGCCGGCAATCATAGTTTCCTCAATCTTACTGGAAAGCTCGATACCCAAATCAAGCATCACTTGGAACAACAAATCCTCTGGGGTTCTGTCCTCTTTGATATTGTCACTCATAAGGTCAAATAAGTCAGCATCATAATCCGCAGGATTGTAGTAAACATCCTTCATGTTGGAGGTATCACACTTCAAAACACGGAAACCTATGTCAAGATTTTGTGTTGTGAGAGGACTTTCTTCTTTAATTTTTTTGCCTGCTCTGCGAATACGTTCCTTGCCGATTTCACAAATGTTTTTGTAACCAGCTTTATATGCTTCACTCTTTTCATCGGTTTCTTCGGGAAGCTGCACCATGATAAATTTACAGTTTGAACTTTTTTCTGCATTATATTTCATAACTGCATGGGCAGTTGTTGCCGAACCGGAGAAAAAATCTAATACAATATTTCCGGAATCCACAAGAATACTCATCATGCTCATAATCAGTTCTATCGGTTTAGGCGTATCAAACACCTGTTTTCCATCAAATAAATCCTTAATCATTGCAGCTGCTTGACGAGTAGTCCCAAAACGATTTCCCTCCCAAAGATTTTCAGGAGTTCTTCCAGGTTGGTCGCAGAGATAAATTTTACGGATAATACCACTATAATCATCCTTAAATTTTATTTCACCAACTGCTATTTTTTCCTTTACACTCTCCTCAGACCATCTCCATCCATTTGCAGGCGGTGCAATCACATTCCCGTTGGGAGCAATAATATTATAACAAAGAGTTTTTCTATAATTCGGACTGCGAACATCCCCACTGCGCCACATACCTTTTGGATCACCATCTGGATTACTGTAATTTTTGTTATCTTCTTCTGTTCTCTCAAAATAGAAATTTTTTAACAACAACTTATTTTTGGCATAGCAAAGAGTATGATTGTACTGTCTTGAAAAATGCAGCTCATCATTTTTGCTTTGCTGAGTATGTTTCCATACAATATTCGCAACATAGTTTATTTCTCCAAAAACCTCTTCACAGATTTTTTTTAGATTTTCAAGTTCGTTATCATCGATGCTAATGAAAATAGCACCATCTTCGGAAAGCAAATCCTTTGCCAACTTCAGGCGTGGGTAAATCATATTGAGCCAATCTGTATGAAAACGACCGTTACTTTCCGTATTTGGAACAAGTCGATTCCCTTCCTCATCATACTGCCCGCTGTTTGCAAGGTATTCCTCTGTACTCTGTGCAAAATCATCCTCATACACAAAGTCATTCCCCGTATTGTAGGGCGGATCAATATAAATCATCTTGATTTTGCCGAGATAAGTTTCTTGCAAGAGCTTGAGCACTTCCAGGTTGTCGCCTTCGATATAGAGGTTTTCGGAATCAAACCCACCCGGCGTGCCGTCCTTACCCACACTTTCTTCACGGCAAGGACGCAGGGTTTTAGCAATAGGTGCATTCGCCAGAAGAACAGATTTCTTCTTGTCCGGCCAAGTGAACTGATAGCGTTCCTCTTTGCCCTCAACCACTGTGCAGGAAATCTCCTGCATCAGGACATCCTTATCAATGGCACGGACTACTTCGCCGTTCTCGTTGATTGTTTCCGTAACAGCATTCGGGAACAATGCTGCCAGCTTTTTGAAATTTTCATCCGCCTTATTCGGCGTGTGCATCTTGAGTTTGTCCATTTTTATTTTCCTTTCCGCTTGTCTGCATCATATTTTTCATCTGTTCCATAATAACAGATTGATTCTTTTGATACGCTTGCTGTTGTGCCATCAATTCTGTCATACCTTTGGGAATATATGGATTTTGTATAGATTCCCATGTAATGATCTTCTTGTAACCCAAAGACTTTGCCATCGTTTCCAGAAGCTTTTCTCTTTCAGTTTTGATTTTGGATAATTCTGTTTCGGTCGGGTTCTCCACACACATTTTGTCAAAACAAACTTTCCATTGTTCCCGAACTGCTTTATCATCTGCAAAAACAATATCTATTAGATTCATAGCTTGAACACTTTCGTTTGTCCACCCAAAAATGCGACTTGTCATCAATATTTTGAATATCTGCATTTTATCATTTCGTTTTTGGGCACGATCTTGCAGTTTTTGTCCAATAATAACCGCAAAAATCGGCACAAAGATAAGCGCTATTATGTTTAGAACATCTATAATTTCAGTCCCATTCATTTTATTGTATTCCATTCCTTTCTTTAATCTTTTTTGTTCAACTCCGTAAGCTGTTTTTTTAACACATTTGCCTGCTGCACCAGCTCAAACTTTTTCTTCGGTTGCTTTTCATTCTTTGCAGCCTTGGTCAAACGGTCGATTTCCTTTTGAATCTTCGTTCGCTGCCCATCAACCGCTATTTGCTCATCCAGGGTGTTGCCCCGATCTATCGTAATACCGCCAATTTGGATAATAATATTCTCCCAAACAGCATCCATATTCAATCCCTTCAGTTCAATGGAAAGAGCTTCTTTTCGTTTCCAATCCGTCTGCATCAGCTTCGTGTAATAGGTGGCAAGCTTCGCTTCACTGCCACATTCGAGAATCAGCAGCATATTCTGTGGAATCAGCTTTGAAATAGTGATAATGGTCTTGTCCTCAAAATTCTTCCTTTTCAACGCAACCAGCAGAACGAAAAATGATTTAACCTGCTCATCATCTGCAATATTTATTTTTGCAGAAGACACCTCGTTGACAATGGTAATTCTTGAAATATCTGCATCAATTTTTGCTCTCTCTGCGGTATTCATTTGAAACTTCGCATAAATTGCATTCTTAGGAAGCTGCTTATTTAATTCGGTAGCCTTTGGCAAACCAAGCATTATCCCACCTCGCTTTCTATGTTATCGGACAACCAAGAAACAAATCAATTCAAAGTCATCCAGTCCTTTAATTTCATTTGTGAGAAAACTGATCTGACCGCCGCCTAAGAAGCTGTCAATATCGTTTTCCTCCTTAACCTCAATGATAGAAGAAATGGCATCACCCAATAACTTAGAGAGTGCAGACATATTCCGTCCATCACGAGTCTCTTTATTAAACTGGCGATACAGTTCAGGAATAGGCTCCGTCTTTCCTTTACAAAGGAAACGCATCTTATCAAGCATCTGTTTTGGAGAAAGATGATCACAAATCACTTCACCCTCATTGCTGATGTAAACCATATAGAACGGATGCAATCTGTTCTGATTATCAATATTCACACTATTGGAACGATTCTTCAGAACATAGATGACTCCTGCCGGAGCATCTTCCGATGCCGCTGCTACAGAATGAAGTCCAAATGGAGTTTTATCAATATCCGGATGATGTTTGATATATTCCAGCAAATCCAGCCGAAATTCATTCAGCCCCAAATCCATGATGGAAATACCTGATGACATATCTTCAATATCCACAACTTCTTCCTGCAAACGTTTCAACTGTGCTTTGCGATATTCAAGGTCAGTCTTTTCTTCTTCGCTCAGAAGATTGTCATCGCCGGTTGCAGTCATATCCACGATTTTCATACGAGTCTCTACTTTTGCCTTCAGGTCGATATACTCGTCAAGCGTTACATCCGGCCAGAAGTTCACCAGCTGGATGTAAGTGTTTTTACTTCCGATACGATCGATACGACCGAAACGCTGAATGATACGAACAGGATTCCAGTGAATATCATAGTTGATCAAATAATCACAATCCTGCAAATTCTGACCTTCAGAAATGCAGTCAGTTGCAATCAGGAAATCAATTTCCGTTTTATCTCCTGGCATCAAAAGATGCTTGTCTTTGGAAATCGGAGAGAAGCAAGTCAGCACGGTATTCAGATCGCTGCGGAGCTTCGGAACTGTTGTACGTCCTTCGACAGAACCGGATACCATTGCTGTATTCAGCCCGAAATTATCCATCACGAATTTACTTACATTGTCATAAAGATAGCCTGCTGTATCTGCAAAAGCTGTGAAGATAATAATTTTCTTGTTTCCTTCATTGATTGGATGCTCCAATTTATTTCTGATAACTCGGAACAGCTCCTGAAGTTTAGAATCATATTCGGGCGTAATATCTCCAACCATCAGTGTCAGCAGCTCGAGAATTTCACGGTCTTTCGCAAGACTATCTCTCCAAGACTTATAGTCCATATCTCCGATTTCAATTCTGACTTTTTTGCCAAAAGTGAACAGTTCGTCACCGTTCTGATCTTCGCTGTCGTAATCGTCAATATTAGTAATGTCTGTCAAATCAAGTTTGACAGAGGATGTCTTATCGTAAGTGTCGATGCTATGTATCGTTGAGTCAATCAGCTCAAGGATTCGCTTCAATGTCAAATTGAAAGAATACACAGAGCTTTCCATACGCTTCATCAGATTGATTGCCGTCAAACGCCGGATACCTTGTTCACGGTTCGCCTGAGTAAAACCAATATTTACTTTATTGTCCTCATACAATTCAGCGTACTTCTCCATTTTGCTTGGAAGAATAAAATGAGTAGGTGTATAAATCGACAAGGTCAACAGTGTCAACTGTTCATAAATCTCATTATAGTTAATAGCTTTTTTCAGACTGGTAAGCGGAGGTCTTAATGAAATAGGCTTTAATCTGGTTGGGAAAGTTCCAATATCCGTAGTGTCATAATACTTCTGAATATGCTTGCGGGAACGTGCAATCGTTACAGAGTCCAAAACCTCAAAGAAGTCAAAATCCAACATCCGAAGTAAATTCTCTGTTGTTCTGTCAGCAGATTCCCATTTACTCCAGGTGTTGAACGCTCTCTGTGCACTCTTAAAAATATCATCAATGCTGCGAGTAGTGTTCAGCTTATCATCAATCAGTTCGGTATTTCCTTCATAAGCAAGTGCCAGCTGATTTTTCAAATCATTGAAACGATTATTTACTGGAGTTGCCGACAACATCAGGACTTTCGTTTTGACACCTTTGCGAATTACCTTATTTAACAATTTCAGATAGCGGTTTTCCTTTTCATTATCCTCGCCAGACAGTTTTCCTCCGTTACGGAAATTGTGAGATTCATCAATTACAACCAAATCGTAATTGCTCCAGTTCAATCTATCCAAATCTAAGCCATTGGACTTTCCGTGTGTACGGTTCAAGTCTGTATGATAAAGAACATCATATCGCAGACGATCCTCAGCGATAGGATTGTTCACATAGTTGTCTTTGTAAGTATTCCAGTTATTGGTCAATTTTTTCGGGCATAGCACAAGTACAGATTTATTTCTGTTTTCGTAATACTTAATTACCGCCAGGGCTGTGAAGGTCTTACCAAGACCAACACTGTCAGCTAAAATACACCCATTGTACTGTTCAAGCTTACTGATGATCGCAAGAACCGCATCTTTTTGGAAATTATAAAGCATCGACCAGATTTTACTTTCCTTGAATCCGGTAGCTTCGTTCGGGAGATTATCCTCCGATACATCTTCCAAAAACTCATTAAAGATGTTATACAATGTTACAAAATAGATGAAATCAGGAGAGTTTTCATTATAAGCAGCTGTAATATTTTCAATTACCTCATCTGTAACCTCCTGCAATTTCGCATTATCATTCCAAATGCTTTCAAACAAATCTATATAAGCTGTTGAAAACGGAGCTTCTGTTTTCTGAACCATATTATAAGCATTATTGCCACGCTCACAACCCAGATCCACAGTAGTAAAACCATTGATCGGCATATAATTCTTGTCATCCAGATTGATAAATCCCATCATGTTTTCGTTACTTACATTGGATTTGAACGTCACCTTCTGACGAATCCATTCCGCACACTCTTTGGCAATAGCTTTTTGTGTTAGTTCATTTCTAAGCTTTATTTCAAATTCTGTTCCATACAAACTGCGTTCTCTATTCAAACGGGGAATATAGAATTCCCTTTTTTCCTTTTTCGCTTTTTCTGTTGTAAATGTAGGCGATGTAAAAATAAACCTCAACTCTTCAATACCTTGCAGTTCCTTTTTTAATTCCTGAAACGCATAGATAGAGAAGCAGGATGCTGCAATAGAAAGTTTACTCCCTTTCTTGATTTCAACAGCCAAATCATCTCTCAATGTTTTTGTTGTATTGTTAATTAGTTCCATTTGCCAATCTCCCTATAATCCCTTAATCAGTAATGTGTCAAAGGTGCTGTCCAAGCAAAACAGGCATCATGATTTTTCGTCAGGAACCATTTCCATAATATCATCAAATGAGCAGTTGAGAACGGTACATATTTTTACGAGCGTATCCGTTGTCACATTATCTCCCCGAGTCATTTTATTGATTGTATAATTGCTCAGATTAGCCTTTT
>OHCU01000805.1_pt1 | contig 10428 bp, 9 predicted proteins | sample 1566861 | NCBI WGS metagenome assembly OHCU01 (sample SAMEA3879521, study PRJEB24766) | human gut metagenome | biome: human-associated habitat; feature: feces | place: USA | collected 1985/1987
GAACGAGAACGACGTCGTATTACTGCACGATGACTTACTGGCTACCGGAGGTACTATGAAAGCCGCCTGCAACCTCGTGAAAAAGCTCCATCCGAAAAAGGTATACGTAAACTTCATCATTGAGTTAAAGGAACTGAACGGAAAACAAGTATTTGAAAACGACCAAGACGTAGATATACAATCAGTATTGTCGTTATAAATAAAATGAATATATTTGCAGGGCATAGCGATAATCGCTATGCCCTTTTTTCATGGATACAAATCAAGAACTTAAAACCAGCGAATATCTAAAAGGAATTGTTTCAAATCTTCCTGAGAAGCCCGGCATTTATCAATATCTGAATGCAGAGGGAACTATCATCTATGTAGGGAAAGCCAAAAACCTGAAACGGAGAGTCTACTCCTATTTCAGCAAAGAGCATCAGCCCGGAAAAACCCGGGTATTGGTAAGCAAGATTGCAGACATACGTTATATCGTGGTAAACTCAGAAGAAGATGCACTACTGCTTGAGAACAACCTAATCAAAAAATATAAGCCGCGTTACAATGTCTTGCTAAAAGACGACAAAACCTATCCGTCCATCTGCGTACAAAACGAATATTTACCAGGCGTATTATCCGAAACGGCTCTTCGTACTATGGCCCGTACAGCCATAGCCCATCCATGCACGCAGTGCTCGATTTAATAAAACACTTATACCCTCTGCGTACATGCAACCTCAACCTCTCACCGGAGAATATCCGTGCGGGAAAGTTCAATGTATGCCTTGAATATCACATAAAGAACTGCGCCGGCCCGTGTATCGGCCTGCAATCACAGGAAGAATATCTAAAAAATATTGCCGAGATAAAAGAGATCCTGAAAGGGAATACCCAGGAGATAAGCAGATTGTTATACCAGCGCATGCAGGACCTTGCCGCAGAAATGAAATTCGAAGAAGCGCAAAAGGTGAAAGAAAAGTATGCATTAATCGAAAATTATCGTTCAAAGTCCGAGGTTGTCAGCTCCGTATTACACAATATAGATGTATTTTCCATCGAAGAAGACGGCGAAAAGTCAGCCTTCATCAACTATCTGCATATCACAAACGGAGCCATTAACCAAGCTTTCACTTTCGAATACAAGAAGAAACTGAATGAAACAAAAGAGGAATTGCTGACACTGGGAATTATAGAAATGCGGGAACGCTACAAGAGCGCTTCACGCGAAATCATCGTCCCGTTTGACATCGAGATAGAACTGAATGATGTCACTTTCACCATTCCTCAACGAGGAGACAAAAAGAAGCTGTTGGAATTATCTCTACTCAACGTGAAACAGTACAAAGCAGACAGGATGAAGCAAGCCGAAAAGTTGAATCCGGAACAGCGTAGCATGCGCCTGATGAAAGAGATTCAACAGGAATTACACTTGGACAGACTGCCTATGCAGATAGAATGTTTTGATAACTCAAACATCCAGGGAACAGATGCGGTAGCAGCTTGTGTTGTTTTTAAAAAGGCGAAACCATCGAAAAGCGATTATCGGAAATACAACATCAAAACGGTTGTGGGCGCTGATGATTACGCCTCAATGAAAGAGGTCGTCAGAAGGCGTTATCAGCGCGCTATAGAAGAAGAATCCCCCCTGCCCGACCTGATTATCACCGATGGCGGAAAAGGGCAAATGGAGGTGGTCAGACAAGTAATGGAAGAGTTACAGTTAGATATTCCAATTGCAGGACTCGCCAAGGATCGCAAACACCGTACATCTGAAGTTCTTTTCGGGTTTCCACCTCAAACCATCGGCATCAAACAACATAGCCCCCTATTCCGCCTATTGGAACAGATACAAGATGAAGTACATCGCTTTGCCATTACCTTCCACAGGGATAAACGAAGCAAACGACAAGTAGCATCTGCCCTGGACAATATCAAAGGAATTGGCGAGAAAACCAAAACCGCCCTGCTGAAAGAGTTCAAGAGCGTAAAACGTATCAAAGAAGCCACCATAGAAGAAGTGTCCGCCATAATAGGTGAATCAAAGGCAAAAATCATAAAAGAGGGTCTCGATAATCATTAAAAATAGCTATCTTTGCAATAACAAAGATTAAGCAATATAATTCGAATGAGAGTAGTTATACAACGCGTCAGCCACGCATCAGTCACGATTGACGGGCACTGCAAATCGGCTATTCAGAAAGGAATGATGATCCTGGTAGGCATCGAAGAGACGGACAGCCGGGAGGATATCGATTGGTTATGCAAGAAAATCGTAAATCTCCGTATTTTTGACGACGAAAACGGAGTTATGAATAAATCAATCCTTGAAGACGAAGGTAACATATTGGTTATTAGTCAATTCACACTACATGCGTCTACTAAAAAAGGAAATCGTCCATCCTACATAAAGGCTGCTAAACCGGAAATTTCAATCCCACTTTACGAACAATTCTGCAAAGATTTGAGTTGTGCATTAGGGAAAGAAGTGAAAACAGGAGAATTCGGAGCCGACATGAAAGTAGAGTTATTGAACGACGGACCTGTAACTATTTGCATCGATACCAAAAACAAGGAATAATGACATTAGAAGAAGCACAGAAAGCCGTTGATGAATGGATACACAAATACGGTGTACGTTATTTCAGCGAATTGACCAACATGGCAGTTCTCACCGAAGAAGTAGGCGAACTGGCACGTATCATGGCCCGTAAATATGGAGACCAATCTTTCAAGGAAGGTGAAAAAGACGATATCAGCGACGAGATAACGGACGTACTCTGGGTACTCCTTTGCATCGCAAACCAGACCGGGGTAAACCTCACAGAAGCATTTGCACGAAATCTGGAAAAGAAAACCCAAAGAGACAACAAAAGACATATCAATAATCCAAAACTGAGTGAACATGGAAATGAATGATACCCCTCAAGACAAGTACCTGACCGCATTGGCCAAGTATGACACGCAACTGAATGATGCTGATGTACAGGTTCAGGTTGCTGCATTAATCGAGAAAAAGGTTCCCGAAAACAATACGGAAGAAGTGAAGAAATTCCTTTTCAACTGTATTGACCTGACCACTCTCAATACAACAGACAGTGATGAAAGTGTCATGAGATTCACAGAAAAAGTAAATCGGTTTGATGATGAATTCCCTGACCTGAAGAACGTTGCAGCTATCTGTGTATATCCGAATTTTGCACAAGTAGTAAAAGACACACTTGAGGTAGAAGGTATAAACATTGCCTGTGTATCAGGAGGCTTTCCCTCTTCTCAGACATTTACCGAAGTAAAGATAGCAGAAACAGCTATGGCATTGGCTGACGGAGCCGATGAAATAGATATCGTAATTCCCGTAGGGGCATTTCTGAGTGGCGACTACGAAACGATGTGTGAAGAAATCATGGAATTAAAAGAGACTTGCAAAGAACACCATCTGAAAGTAATCCTCGAAACAGGCGCTTTAAAGACTGCCTCTAACATTAAAAAAGCCTCTATCCTATCCATGTATTCCGGAGCCGATTTCATCAAAACATCCACCGGAAAACAGCAACCGGCAGCAACCCCGGAAGCAGCTTATGTAATGTGCCAAGCTATCAAAGAGTACTACGAACAGACAGGAAACAAAGTCGGTTTCAAACCTGCAGGCGGCATCAATACCGTAAACGATGCATTGATTTATTATACCATCGTAAAAGAAGTATTGGGTAAAGAATGGCTCAGCAACGAGCTGTTTCGCTTAGGAACCAGCCGTTTGGCTAATCTTCTTTTATCTGAAATTAAAGGTGAAGAGCTGAAATTTTTCTAAAGGCTACATTAGCAATCAAATATGTCATGCCGTGTCGTCCTCTTTATTCATGTGGGGTGACACGGTATTTTTATTTAAGAAAAACTAAAGTTAGCTACAGAGAAGTCAGAAGATTTTTCTATCTTTGCGCAGATATTAGCCCACAGAGAATAGGCTAATTCATTGTATTAGAGAACGTTTCAATTATTATCTTTTTCCTGGAATTCGGCAAAATTCATGTTATGAAAGGTAATAAGCAAACGGGTCTCACGCACCTTCACGTATATACTCTTGTTATATATCGAATGGAGCGTGAGACTGTTGCTTGTATCATCATAACGGCTTGCCGAAGCCCCAGGAAAGATACAGAGCAACAGTTCTCACGCTTTTCGGTTAACAAAGAATTAAAATAAACAAGAGTATGGCAGAACAAGCATTATTTCAACCATTCAACCGGAACCAACAAAGGGAGAATTTAGAGAGCACAAAAGAAACGGGTCTACTAATCAGCCTGATTCCCAGTTTACAGGAAGACTTCTACGTAGACAGCCTGACAACCGGAGCAAGCAAAGAAACCCTATCCAAACTTCTTTTAAGAAACCCCGGAATCAAAAATGAAACGGCTGTTATTGAAATGATTCATTTCCTGCATGATGAAGGCGACCGCATTTCATTCAGCATTCTCCTACCCTTTTTAGTGGCCGAATATGATCCGAAAGAACTGGAAGAAAAGATACGCGAACGTTTTTTCGGCATAGAACTTTTCATCCGCAAATGCAATAATCTGCACCATTTCATCACTTGTATAAAAGCCGATCAAACCTTCAAAATAGGAGAAGAGGAGCTAAAAAGAGGGGTACTTGCATGGGATATGGGAAGAATGGTGTGCCTGACACGCATAGCTTATGATGCGGGATTTATAGATGAAAGCCTTGCATGGAACTATATTTGCTCGGCCGGACAACAATGCATACAAGCTTTTAATGATTGGACTGAGCTAGGAAAAAGTTTCTTATTAGGACAGGCAATGGAAGCTACTGAAAAAAGGAAGCAGGAACTATACATCCGTCTTTACCGTCAGGCCACAGAGAACCCAAACAGTCCATGGAAAAAGAGAACACTGAAATAGATAAGAAACTTATTTATCACGATCGACCACATAATCCAAGTAGGTAATCAAGGAGGTCTTTACTGCCGAATCCGGCAAAGTGCGCAATAGGTCAAGAGCACGCTCTTTGTATTCATACATCACTTTCACAGCATATTCTATTCCCCCGTTTTGCTTGATAAACTCAATTAAACGGGTGATTTCGTCTACTGTAGCCGTACCGGCTTTTACCCTAAGGGCCATTTCCTGAGCCCACGCATCAGTCGTGGTATTCAGTACATATAAAGCAGGTAGAGTAAGCTTACCTTCCAGCATATCATTTCCGGTCGGTTTTCCAATCTCCTTACTCTCAAAATAATCGAATATATCGTCTTTAATCTGAAAGCAAATTCCGATGTTCTCACCAAAAAGACGTGCAAATTCAGCCTTTTCATCGGTAACTTCTACCGAAAGAGCAGCAGCTTTAGTACATGCGGCAAAAAGGGCAGCCGTCTTCTTACGGATCACATCGAAGTAAATAGTTTCAGAGTATTCCCGGTTACTGACATTAGAGAGTTGAAGTATCTCCCCTTCTGCCAAATCTTGTCCCAAACACGCTACCACACCGATTATATCATGATTACGAGTACGTTCGGCATGCACCAGACTTGTTGCCAAAAGAAAATCGCCTACCAGCACTGCTACTTTATTATTAAAAATAGCATTCACTGATAACTGTCCGCGACGTTCTGTACTTTCGTCTACCACATCGTCGTGCACCAGACTTGCCGTATGAAGAAGTTCAAGGGATACTGCCGCATGTAATGTCTCAGGCTTTATTTCTCCGTAAAGCTTTGCTACAAGCAACACAAGGATAGGGCGCATCATCTTACCATTCCTCTGCCGGATGTGAGCAATCACATTATTAAGCAAAAGATTTGAACTGGACAGAGAACTATCAAATAGATTTTTGAAATCTTCCAGCTCCGTAGTAATCGGGGACTTTATTAAAGATAAGCTATCCATGCACACACTATTTGAGCACAAAAGTAATAATAAAACGGTTAATACGGTATTTTTTTGTACTTTTACCATGAAAAAACTGAAAAATATGAATCAAAACAGCAAACTATTCCTCTTGGATGCTTATGCTCTTATCTATCGGGCGTACTATGCGTTCATTAAAAATCCCCGCATTAATTCCAAGGGTTTTAATACTTCAGCCATACTGGGATTCGTCAACACCCTGGAAGAGGTGCTGAAGAAAGAGAACCCCACCCACATTGGAGTTGCATTCGATCCACCGGGACCCACATTCCGCCACGAAGCTTTTGAACAGTACAAAGCTCAACGAGAAGAAACTCCGGAAGCAATCCGTCTTTCGGTACCTATTATAAAAGATATTATCAAGGCTTACCGAATCCCCATCCTGGAGGTAGCGGGATATGAAGCGGACGATGTAATCGGAACTCTGGCAACAGAAGCCGGCAATCAGGGTATCACTACTTATATGATGACTCCTGACAAGGACTATGGTCAGTTGGTAACGGATCATGTATTTATGTATCGCCCCAAATATGGAGACAAAGAATTTGAAGTTATGGGGGTAGAACAAGTAAAAGCTAAATTCGATATTCAATCACCGGCACAAGTGATAGATATGCTCGGACTGATGGGCGACTCTTCCGATAATATTCCGGGGTGTCCGGGTGTGGGAGAAAAAACTGCCCAAAAATTAATTGCCGAGTTTGGGAGTATAGAAAATCTGCTTGAACATACCGATCAGTTGAAAGGAGCACTGAAGACAAAAGTCGAGACGAATCGGGAAATGATTATTTTCTCCAAATTCCTGGCAACAATCAAAGTGGATGTACCTATCCGGCTCGATATGAACTCACTCGTCCGGGAACAAGCAGATGAGGACACGTTGCGTAAAATATTTGAAGAGCTGGAATTCCGCACACTGATGGAACGGATATTCAAAAAAGAATCATCACCCGCCTCCCCTATCGCCGGTACATTATTTAATCAGGAAAACGGCCCGGTTCAAGGCAATCTCTTTGAAGAATTTACGCCCGATCATACGAATGAAGAAAAAAAATCAAATCTGGAAAGCTTAAATTCATTAAGCTACGACTACCAATTAATTGATACAGAGGAGAAAAGAAACGAAATTATTAAAAAACTACTTACATCCGAAATTCTTGCGTTAGATACGGAAACCACCGGAACGGATCCAATGGATGCAGAATTGGTTGGAATGAGTTTTAGTATTACCGAAAATCAGGCATTTTACGTTCCGGTACCTGCCGAACGGGAAGAGGCAATCAAAATCGTTCGGGAGTTCGAACCTGTCTTCAAAAACGAGAAGTCACTCAAGGTCGGTCAGAATATAAAGTACGACATGCTCGTTCTGCAAAACTATGGGATTGAAGTCCGAGGTAAACTCTTCGATACCATGGTAGCACATTATGTCCTCCAACCCGAACTCCGTCATAACATGGATTATCTGGCCGAAATCTATCTGCATTATCAAACCATACATATTGAAGAGTTAATAGGGCCAAAAGGCAAAGGGCAGAAAAATATGCGCGACCTCTCCCCTCAAGAAGTTTATCTGTACGCCTGCGAAGATGCAGACGTTACACTAAAACTTAAAAATATACTGGAACAGGAATTAAAGAAAAATGATGCCGAGAAGTTATTCTATGAAATCGAAATGCCTCTGGTCCCTGTTCTTGTCAATATCGAGAGCAACGGAGTGCGTTTAGATACGGAGGCTCTGAAACAATCGTCGGAACACTTCACTACGAGACTGCAAAGTATCGAAAAAGAAATTTATACTCTCGCCGAAGGAGAATTCAACATTGCATCTCCCAAACAGGTAGGAGAGATACTTTTTGATAAATTGAAAATAGTAGAGAAAGCTAAAAAAACAAAAACCGGACAGTACGTCACCTCAGAAGAGGTATTGGAGAGCTTGCGAAATAAGCACGATATTATCGGTAAGATTTTGGAATACCGGGGACTTAAGAAACTATTAAGTACTTATATCGACGCTCTGCCGCAATTGATCAATCCCCAAACCGGACGTATACACACCTCCTTTAACCAGACCGTTACCGCAACAGGAAGATTGAGTTCAAGTAACCCTAACCTGCAGAATATCCCGATCCGGGACGAAGACGGTAAAGAGATACGCAAAGCTTTTATTCCGGATGATGGTTGCAGTTTCTTCTCCGCCGACTATTCACAGATTGAGCTACGCATAATGGCACACCTGAGTGAAGATAAAAACATGATCGATGCTTTCCTCAGTGGCTATGATATTCATGCGGCTACAGCTGCCAAGATTTATAAGGTAGATATAAAAGAGGTTACCGCCGATATGCGCCGTAAGGCCAAGACTGCCAATTTCGGCATTATCTACGGTATCTCCGTATTTGGCCTGGCGGAACGCATGAATGTCGACCGCAAAGAAGCCAAAGAGCTGATAGACGGTTATTTTGAAACCTATCCGCAAGTAAAATCCTATATGGACAAGAGTATCCAGGTGGCACGCGAGCACGGTTATGTGGAAACGATTTTCCATCGCAAACGCTTTTTACCGGATATTAACTCCCGTAATGCCGTAGTACGCGGATACGCAGAGCGAAATGCCATCAATGCTCCGATACAGGGAAGCGCAGCTGACATAATCAAAGTTGCTATGGCACGTATTTATGAACGTTTCAAAGCAGAAGGCCTGAAAGCAAAAATGATTTTGCAAGTACACGATGAGCTGAATTTCAGTGTACCGGCAAAAGAGAAAGAAATAGTAGAGCAAGTGGTTATTGAGGAAATGGAGAAAGCCTATCGTATGCATGTTCCCTTAAAAGCAGATTGCGGATGGGGTACAAACTGGCTGGAGGCACATTGATAACAATCATTAACCATTCGTACAGAAAGCTATGAAAGATCCATCTAAAAATGCTTACTGTTTATATAAATATCCGGCAAACAATCTGCCGGATATCTTTTTGTCAGCATACTTATCAAAAAGAAAGTAACTCGAAGGTCCTAACACTGACAATATGATAAAATTCTTTCGATTTTATGCATTTATATCCGTTTAATATGTAACTTTGCCACCGTTAAAGCCAACAAATGGTAGAAATATGACAATTTAAAGACTTAAAAACAGATATCATGAAAACAACAGGATTTTTAAAAACAGTAGCATTGTCAGCAGTTCTTTTGGTAAGCAGCGTTGCAGTTTCCGCCCGGAACTATGATAACAATCTTATTTATAACTCCGAAGAAGAAAACGGCATGTTAATAGGACAAACCGTTTATAAGAAAGAAGGTTCTTCCCTAGCCAATTATATGAAATATAACTATAAATACGATGACAATAAACGCATGATTGAAAGTCAGACTATGAAATGGAACAGCAATAAAAATAATTGGGAGAACGATTTGCTGGTTCGCTATACGTACGAAGGCAAAACCATTACCACAAACTATTATAAATGGAATAACCGGAAAAGTGAATTTATACTGGCTCCGGAGATGACCGTTACAATGGATAACCCTAATCTATAATCTCCAAACACTTTACTCTTTCTTAAAGATCTAACACATTAAATACTCTAAAAAAGACCGTTGCTAACAGCTTCGGTCTTTTTTTGTGTCACGTGAAACATAAAGAAGAAATAAAAAAGATTATTTGAGATAACAACATCATAAAATAGCCGGAGTTTTTTCACAAAAAGCTCCGGCTTTACCCAACCAGTTAACTATCAAGAGAGTTGTTTAATTGTTTAACACTGTTCATCTCAGTTGTTTTTAAGAGTAATCGTACCTCACAAAGATACAATCAAAGTAAAAGCATAGCAACCCTTTTTTATCTGAAAGCCGATTATATGGTTACAGTCAGAGTATAAGCGGTAAAATAAGAGTCTATCCGACAGAAAAACTTCAAATTATACAAAAGCGCTCTTGTAGTTCTTTCAAGAATCCGCGTGAAATAATCAAGTCTTCTTTATCACTAAAAGGAGGATAGAGTAAGCACTGTTTGCTCTTTATCATTGCCAGATAATTGATGTTGATAATAGCCGACTGACTGATTTGTACAAATGCGTCGGAATAGCCGATTATATCACCGGCAGTCGTATTTTTCTTCAGACAAAGTTTCGTTTGATTAAAAAGTTCCACTTGCCACAGCCTCTTATCTTTCAGATATTCAAAATAACCTATTTCTTCAAGACGAAGAAATCTAAATCCCGTTACTGTACTAATCATAAACAAATCTCTACCGGGCATCAAAGTACCCACAGCAGAAGCAAAAGAAGGCAGAGGCTGAACAGAAGCCATCGTCTTGCGGTAACGTTCAATAATCAAATTCAGTTCATCTATATCATAAGGCTTCAGTAAATAATCAAAAGCCGATTCGCGCAAGGCCTGCAACAGATATTTATCATAGGCAGTATAGAAAACGACTTTCATATCCCACAACACCTGTTCACGAATCTCACTAAGCAAACGGATTCCCTGAATATCGGGCAACTCTATGTCCAGGAACAAAAGATCGGGA
>OHCU01000816.1_pt1 | contig 10292 bp, 9 predicted proteins | sample 1566861 | NCBI WGS metagenome assembly OHCU01 (sample SAMEA3879521, study PRJEB24766) | human gut metagenome | biome: human-associated habitat; feature: feces | place: USA | collected 1985/1987
CGTACGCACCGCGTACGCCTCAGAAATTTGGGCACAACTGACAAAAAATCTTCTCGCAAAATCAAGTACAAAAAGATTCCGAGAGCACATATGTAAAAACAGGAGGAGGAATCAAGATGCGAAAACTGGATATGGCATGGATCAACGGGAATATTTATACTGCAGATGATAAATTTTCCACAGTCGCTGCATTCGGGGTGTCGGGAGACAGATTTAGTGTTGTTGGTAGTACAGAGGAGGTTCTTGAAAATTGTGATGAACACACGAAGATCATAGATCTTCAGGGAAAAACAGTACTGCCTGGATTGATCGATGCCCATCTTCACATTACCAATACAGGTGCTATGAAGCTGAACCTGAATCTGGTATCGAAACAAAAGCAGGAGATCCTGGACATGGTTGCCGATGCTTACAGCAGTGCAAAAAAAGGAGAGTGGATCATTGGACGGGGATGGATCAATGATACATGGGATGATCCATCATTTCCTAGCAAAGAGGATCTGGATGCTGTGGCGCCGGATTCACCGGTATACCTTACAAGAGCCTGCGGACATGCTGCATGGGCGAATACAAAGGCATTTGAAACAGCAGGGATCACAAAGGATACACCAGACCCAGCAGGGGGAGAATTTTTACATAAGCAGGATGGAAGTCTCCTTGGTGTGGTTACTGATCAGGCGCAGGATCCATTTAATAAAGCGATACCATCGTATACAAAGGAACAGATCCAGAAGATCGTATTGCTGGCCCAGCAGGAATTCTTTTCAAATGGTTTAACATCTGTTCAGGATGCCGGCTCACCGGAAGAGTGGGTGGAAGCATGGCAGGAATTATATGAAAAAGAGCGTCTGAAATTAAGGATCTATGTAAGTATGCGTGTACTGGGACGTCCGAATTACCAGGAACTGATGGAAGGCTCTTTAAAATTCTTTAAGAAGGGACTCCGCATTGGTATGTATGACAATCGTCTTACAGCCAGAGCCTATAAGATATCCCTTGATGGATCTTTAGGAGCCAGAAGTGCATGGATGTTAGAGGACTATGAAGACCAGCCAGGTCATAAAGGAAATGGAAAGTGGACAAATGACCAGTTGTATTCTGTATTGTATGAGGCGCGAAGGGCTGGTTTCCAGACCTGGTGCCATGCAATTGGAGATGCAGCTAACCGTCAGTGCCTGGATGTATATGAACAGCTTTTAAAGGAGCTTCCAGATAAAGATGCGCGACTCAGAAGTGAGCATGCCCAGATCATTGCTCCGGAAGACATAGAACGCTTCCGCAAACTGGGGGTTATACCTACTCATCAGACTGTATTTTTACGGACGGATAAAAATGTAGCAGATGCACGTCTGGGAGCAGAGCGCATAAAAGGTGCATATGCATGGAGAACATTGATCGACCAGGGAAATCCTTTACCAAACGGAACGGATTCACCGGTAGAAAGCTGCAATCCATTTTTAAGCATGTATTGTGCGGTAACAAGAAAAGATGAGCATTTAAAACCGGAAGGAGGATGGCATCCACAGGAAGCAATGACCCGGGAGGAAGCACTGCGCTCTTATACAAATTGGGCGGCCTACGCAGCATTTGAAGAGCAGTTAAAAGGCAGTATCGAGCCGGGAAAACTGGCAGATTTTGTTGTGATCGACCGTGACTATATGAAATGCCCGGAAGAAGAAATAAAAGATATCTGCTCCCTGCAGACAGTTGTTGGCGGAGAAGTCGTATATGAAACAAAGTAAAGGAGAATCAGGTATGGAGAAGACAAAAGAAGAAAAAAAGGGGTTGTTTTTCCGGTTTATTAATGGTGTTGAGGTTATTGGTAATAAACTGCCGCATCCATTTTATCTGTTTACGATCCTGATCGTGGTGGCAATTGTTCTTTCTGTGATATTTGCAGGTGTTTCTGTGACTTATGAAAGTGCATCTTCCAAAGGAACAGGCGGGGAAATTGTAACAGTTACTATAAAGAACCTGTTAAATAAAGAGACCATAAATTATGTAACACAGAATTTATACAGTATTTATTATAACTTTTCACCAATGATGATGATGGGCCTGCTGATGCTGTCCATCGGACTGGCAGAACAGGTGGGACTGTTCGGTGCGTTTATTAAGAGAACGATCGCAGGTGTACGTCCCGCATTTGTATTTGCCATTGTTTCATTTATTGCGATCAATGCAAATACAGCCTCTAATGCAGGTATCTTAGGCTGTACAGCAGTAGCAGCGGCGGTATTTGCTTCAATGGGGTATAATCCGTGGCTGGGCATTATTTTGGCATATGCGGCAGGTAATGCCGGAATGTCTGCCAATGTATTTGTTGGAAATCTGGATGTACTGTTAAGTGGTATCAATGAATCTGTATGTTCTTCTCTGGGAATTGACACCTCTACTGTACATGTACTCCAGAACTGGTATTTTATGTTTGCATGCGCCATTGTCCTGACATTGGTATTTACCCTGGTAACAACAAAATTTGTCAGAGGCTTTATCGGTGAAGCAAAGGATTTAAGTCTTATCCAGATTGGCTCTTCAGATAAAGATTTATCTCCCCTGGAGCATAAGGCACTCCGGAATACAGCGATCGCAGCAGTTATTTACCTGGCATTACTGGTCATCATATGCATTCCGCAAAATTCTGTTTTCCGTGCAGATGATGGAAGCCTTGTTCCCAACTCTCCGTTATTAAAGAGTGTGTTAACACTGTTATTTTTATTCTTTATGGTTACAGGAATTGCCTATGGACGTACAACTGGTGCTTTAAAAGACTGGAATTCCCTGCCTAAGATGCTTGCAGGCAGTATTAATTCCATGGTTAATTTCATGGTTATCGCACTTCCGGCCTCCTTATTTATTTACCTGTTTAATGCATCTAATATTCCGACTGCATTAGGTGCTGCAGGCGCTGAATGGATAAAAACATCAGGTATCAATGGATTTGGCCTTATTGTATTTATTGTATTTTTCTCTACATTTTTAAATTTATTTATGACTTCCGGATCTTCAAAGTGGATGATCCTGGCACCGATCCTGATCCCAATGCTTTATGCGATCGGCTTTAGCCCGGCTTTAACTACAGTAGCATACCGCATCGGAGATTCTGCTACCAATGCGATCGCACCGATCTCTTCTGATGTGGCACTGATCGTAGGACTTCTCGGTAAGTATAATACAGACAAGAGTAAAACACCGGGTATGGGAACGGTTTTTGCAGGCTGTATGCCATATGCAATAGCGACTATGATCACGGAACTGCTCATATTAGGTGTCTGGTGGGCATTTAACCTGCCTCTTGGCCCTGGTGTTACTATGTTTATCAAGTAAAGAGAGGAGAGAATAATATGGAGATGCCTGTTTTCACTATCCGTGGTAAAAACCACAGAGAACGTGGAGTAGATTATGGAGTTCAATGTAAAGAACTGATACAGGGAGTATTGGAGCGCTATATCCGGTTTTTTAATGGCGGGCACACGGCGGTAAGCTGGGATGAAGCAAAAGTGATATCCAAAGAATTTCTTCCTTTTATCCATTCTTACTCACCGGAACTTTTAGATGAATTAGAAGGGATCGCCCAGGGCGCAGATGTAGAGTTTGATGACCTTTTAACCTTAAATTCACGGTCAGAGGCTATGACTCTGGTACGCAGACCCCCTTCTGATAAGGAGGAACTGGATGGCTGTTCCAGCGTTGCAGTATTGCCGGATGCTTCTGCTAATGGACATACGATCCTGGCACAGAACTGGGACACTTACACATGGCAGGAATATGGCACCGTGATCTTACAGATTCTTAGAGATGACGGTCCGGATCTGATGATCGTTACAGAGGCAGGACAGCTTGCCAGATATGGCATGAACCAGGCAGGAATTGCCCTGGGAGTCAACAGTCTGCAAAAAACATATAATCCTGAAGTTTTTGGAATCCCATCTGTATTTATCCGCCGTAAATTTTTGGAACAGGATCGTTATGTTGATGCAGTGAATCAGATATTCGGAGCGGAATCGATGCTTCCAATGTATTATGTGGCAGCTTATTGCGGTGGTGATGCCATGGGATTTGAAAAACTAAAGGACGGACAGCTGGTGCTGTATCCGGAAAATGGCCTGATAGCCCATAGTAACCATATCCGCCATCCTCATTATGCATACCAGGTGGATGCTCTGGGGGGAACTTTATATCGTGACAGGAGAATTTTAAAACATCTTCAGCCTAAAGCAGGTGCAGTCACCATGGAAGATATAAAGGATGCTTTTAAGGATCATTTTGGATATCCTTTCAGTGTTTGCAGACACGGTGATAGCAGAAAGACAGAGCTGAACCGGATCAGTACGCTTGGGTGTATCCTTATGGATGTGACAGACCGCCGCATCTGGGTATGTAAAGGAACCCCATGTTGTGGGGAATTTAAAGAATATATGTGGGAACGTCCGCATAAAAAATCTGACTGGGATCAGATAGAAAAATGGTGAAATAAAAATGAAGGATTTCAGGGCAGTAAAAACTGAATTGGCTTGTTACGCAGTGATTATTTTTGCAGCATTTTTAATGGGGTTTGCAATAAAAAACCTTTATGATCCTGTGAACCTTGTTACCGGCGGAGTATCCGGCGTGGCGATCATATTCAAAAGTCTGTTTGATATACCCTTGTGGCTGACAAATACATTGCTGAATATTCCATTATTTCTGGCTGCCTGGCGTTTGAAAGGATGGAATTTTATTAAAAGGACATTTATAGCAACTGTGTCCTTGTCAGTTTCTTTGTATGTTTTGCCGGAAATGACCATTGCCGGAGATGATATCTTTTTATCAGCTTTATTTGGCGGTATTCTTTCCGGAGTTGGAACAGGGATTTTATTTGCAGTACATGCCACTACAGGGGGCACGGATATGCTTGCAGCCCTGCTTCATCTGAAGATCCGTCAATATTCTGTATCTCAGATCATGCAGGTCCTTGATGCAATGGTAGTACTGGCAGGTGCTTCTGTATTTGGACTGGGATCAGCATTGTATGCGATGATAGCGATCTATGCAGTGTGCCGCGTATCAGATGGAATTTTAGACGGTCTGAATTTTTCAAAGCTTGCGATCATTATTTCTGAACGCAGTAAAGAGATCGCAGGCTCGATCATGAAAAATATGGAGAGAGGTGTTACTGCTGTAAAGTCAGTAGGAATGTATTCCGGAACAGAAAGGGACATGCTGTTTTGTGTTGTTCCCAGAAAAGAGATCATCTGGCTTCGGGATATTGTCCGGGAATATGACAAGCAGGCGTTTCTTATTGTAAGTGATGTGAAGGAGGTATTCGGAGAAGGTTTTATTGAAGATATTTCCCAAAAATAAAAGATAATCAGAAATAACAGAAGGCTGTTTTCAGGTCATTCAATCTAAATGATCTGAAAGCAGCCTTTTATGATCGTGGTAAGATCATGATAAACGCAGTGCCCAGTCTCTGCAGTCCCATACATCGGTAGCCAGACCTTCATAAAAATCCGGTTCATGGCAGATGAGAAGGATGCTTCCTTTGTAAGCCTTTAAGGCACGTTTTAATTCTTCTTTTGCGTCTACATCCAGATGGTTAGTAGGTTCGTCTAAAAGAAGGACATTGGTTTCACGGTTGATCAGTTTGCACAGGCGCACTTTGGCCTGTTCACCGCCGCTTAATACGCGGACCTGGCTTTCAATGTGTTTTGTGGTCAGACCGCATTTTGCAAGGGCAGAGCGCACCTGATACTGGGTATAAGACGGGAATTCCTTCCAGATCTCATCCAGACAGGTAGTCGTATTGCCGGGAGCCATTTCCTGTTCAAAATATCCGATGGACAGATAATCGCCCAGTTCCACAGAACCGCTTAAAGCAGGTGTCAGTCCCAGGATACTCTTTAAAAGAGTGGTTTTTCCAATACCGTTTGCACCTACCAGGACGGCCTTCTGTCCGCGCTCCATAGTCAGGTTCAAAGGACGGGAAAGGGGCTCGTCATAGCCGATGATCAGATCCTTGGTCTCAAAAATATATTTGCCTGGAGTGCGGGCTTCCAGGAAATGAAACTCTGGCTTTGGCTTCTCTTTTGCCAGTTCGATCACTTCCATTTTATCCAGTTTCTTCTGACGGGACATAGCCATATTTCTGGTGGAAACGCGGGCTTTGTTTCTGGCAACGAAATCTTCCAGTTCAGCGATTTCCTGCTGCTGGCGCTTATAGGCAGCTTCTAACTGAGCCTTCTTTACAGAATAAACTTCCTGGAATTTGTCGTAATCGCCTACGTAGCGGTCCAGACGCTGGTTTTCCATGTGATAGATCAGGTTGATAACGCTGTTTAAGAATGGGATATCATGGGAGATCAGGATAAAAGCATTTTCATATTCCTGAAGATAGCGCTTTAACCATTCAATGTGCTGTACGTCTAGGTAGTTGGTAGGCTCGTCAAGAAGCAGGATATCCGGCTTCTGAAGCAGCAACTTTCCAAGAAGGACTTTGGTTCTCTGACCGCCGGAAAGCTCTGTTACGTCACGGTCCATACCGATCTCATCCAGACCTAAAGCCCGGCCAACTTCCTCTACTTTGGAGTCGATCACATAGAAATCATGTGCCATTAAAAGGTCCTGGATGGTTCCAAGCTCTTCCATCATGGCATTCATCTGATCTTCGTCTGCATCCCCCATATTGTCACAGATATGGTTCATCCGCTCTTCCATCTCAAAAAGAGGAGCAAAGGCGCTTTTTAATACTTCCCGGATGGTCATTCCTTTTTCCAGGACTGTGTGCTGGTCCAGATAGCCTACATTTACGTTCTTTGCCCACTCTACCTTGCCTTCATCCGGCATCAGCTTTCCGGTGATAATGTTCATAAAAGTGGATTTACCTTCACCGTTGGCACCTACAAGACCAATGTGTTCTCCTTTTAAAAGGCGGAAAGACACATCTTGAAAAATAGCCCGGTCTCCAAAACCGTGGCTTAAATGTTCTACATTTAATATACTCATTCAAAAACTCCTTATAAAATAAATATGCTCTCGGAAACTTCCAAGAGTACATATGATCAACAGTAGCACAGATAAGCCCATTTTACATGAGAAATCAGGCTGTGGCAACCGCTTTTTCACTGCTCTTGAGGTTTGTTTGGGAATGTGTTAAGATGGCGTCAAACAGGATTTATGTGAATGCAAAAGATAAGTTACAACAAGGAGATAAAACTACTTATGGAAAAACAGAAAATAAAGATCGTTCGCAAAAATGATGAGTATTCTGCGGAATACCAGGTTGGTGACGTTTTTCAGGTGGACAGTACCTGGTATGGGGGAGTGAATGTTACAAGCGCGTCGGGAATACCATTGTCTTTGGACAAGGATGAGTATGTGCTTTTAGAGGAAGCAGAAAAGGAGCAGCCCATTGACAATTATTCCTATCAGTGTGGTGTGATGGACTGCTTCTGTGAAATGGTGGCGTCCGGCCTTAAAAAGCTGGCAATGAGCCATCCATGTGACACCAAAGCAGAAAGAGACTCTTATCTGCCCCAGGTAAAGAAGCTTTGTGAAAAATATGGGATCCTTTATCATCCACAGGATGAGGCGCTGATCACAGATCTGTTCCCGGCAGAGGCAAATCAGGACAAATATAATTATTTATTTTTCCGTACTCAGGACGTTTATGAGACCTATCTGGAACTGAAAAAACGCCAGAAAGAGCTGGAAAACCAGTGCGGAGGAACTGAGGAAGAACGCTATCAGCTGGCAGCAGACTTTGGAGCCCTGCTTTCTTATCCGGAAGAAGGAATACGAAGGCTGATCGAAAAAACAAGAGAAGCCAGAAGATAAAAAAGAGTGCGCATCGTTGGCACAAAAAGCAGACCTGCCGCTACAGCAGGTCCGTTTTTAATACAAAGTGATTTTTATCTGTCTCCAGGATCCCTTCTTTTCGCATTTTACCAAGTTCCGCCGACATGGCGCTTCGGTCAATGCTTAAATAGTCAGCTAGCTGCTGCCTGTTAAATGGAATACAAAAATCCCGGCTGCCTGCTTTGGAGGCCTGAAAAGAAAGGTATGATAACAGGCGGCCACGGATGGATTTGGAAGAGGTGTGGAAGATCCGTCTGGACAGATTTAGATTTTTCTGGGAAGAGATATATAACAGGTTCTGGATCAGGCGGTTGTGGTGGGTGCAGGCAGAAGGACAGGTGGTCAGTACCCGTCCTGTATCTAAAAACAGGATATGGGAAGGTTCTGCTGCAATGGCTGATACCATAAGGGGTTCCCCGGGAAGACAGGCATAGCTTTCCGCAAAGGCAAAGCCGGGACCAACACTTTCCATAACACTTTTATTGCCCCAGACATCATCATTTTCAATCTGTACCCGGCCGGTCAGCACCAGTCCGATATTGTGGATGACATCTCCGGCATGAAAGATGGTCTCACCTTTGTCATAATCCCGTTCCTCTGTGCCAAGACACTGGAGCATAACATTGATCTCTTCAGGGGGAACATCTTTAAATAAGGGTGCATTTTCCAACAGTTTATAATCCATTTTCTCTCCTTTTGTTGTCAGAACAACATACATTTGCAGGTGATTGTAGTATATTCCTTATATAATGTCAAGGAGGTACAAAAATGATACGCAGGATCGTTCATATTGATGAAGAAAAATGTAATGGCTGTGGCCTTTGTGCCCAGGCCTGTCACGAAAGTGCCATTGGAATGGTTAATGGCAAGGCTAAATTATTAAGAGATGACTATTGTGATGGTTTAGGAGACTGCCTTCCGGCCTGTCCGGCAGGTGCCATTTCCTTTATAGAAAGAGAAGCAGCTGCATATGATGAGGCAGCAGTACTTGAAAATAAGAAGAAAAAGGCAGCAGCGGCCCATCAGGCTCCTGCAGGCGGATGTCCTGGCACCCGTATGCGCCAGATGAACCGCAGAAGCGAAGAAACAGCTCAGGAAGGAGAAAATACTTCCAGTGCAGCACCAGTTACTTCCCAGTTAAGCAACTGGCCGGTACAGATCAAACTGGCACCGATCAAGGCACCATACTTTGATCAGGCAAAGCTTTTGATCGCAGCAGACTGTACTGCCTATGCATACGGAAACTTCCACAAGGATTTTGTTAAAGGCAAAGTAACACTGATCGGATGTCCAAAGTTAGATGACTGCGATTACAGCGAAAAACTGACAGAGATCATTGCAGCCAATGATATTAAGAGCGTTACGTTAGTGCGCATGGAAGTGCCATGCTGCGGCGGTTTAGAGCAGGCAGCTATCAAGGCTTTAAAGAACAGTGGAAAGTTTATTCCATGGCAGGTAGTGACCATTTCTATTGACGGTAAGATACTGGATTAACGTTTAGGACATGTCTCACGCCCGATGGGCGGGGAAAAGATTAGTTTGTAGCAGGAGAAAACTAAAATGGCATTTATTAAAAACATTGAACACGAAACCGTACTTCCGTTAGCAGAGCAGGTAACTGTACAGCCGGGACAGATCGTCAGCCGTACACTGGCTCAGAACAAGGCAGTCAGCGTAACTTTATTTGCCTTTGATAAGGGCGAAGAGATCAGTACCCATGACTCCACCGGCGATGCTATGGTACAGGTACTGGAAGGAAAAGGAAAATTTACAGTAGGCGGAAAAGAGCATTTCTGCTGTGCTGGTGATGTCCTCATCATGCCGGCAAAGGTTCCTCACGCTGTTTACGCAGAAGAGTCCTTTAAAATGCTGTTGACTGTTGTATTTCCAACAGAACAGGAGTAAAGATATGGAGTCCGCAGAAAAGAAACGACCAGGGGATATCCTTACAGGCGCTTTGATCGGACTTGCCAGGACAACTTACAGTCATTTAAAGACAGAAGATACAGACAGGGTAGTAACATGTGCTCTGTCTGTTCTGGCAAGACCGGATGCCGGTGAGGAAGAACTTGCCCAACAGTTAAAACAGGTAAGGGCAGAAAAACTGGCAGTAGCCCCGGGCTGTGCTACCTGTGTGGCAAAATGCGGAAATACAGATGATTATGATATGGAGCGCCTCTGGAACGGACCGGACCAGGTGCGCTCTCTTAAGATACGTCTGTTTTCCGGGCTGAAAAAGACAGGCAGGGATGCTTTTAAAGTTATTGAAAACGGAAAAGGGAAAGACAAACATTTCCAGAGTATTATGGAAAGTATCTATAAAGGACTTTTTATCCTGGCAGAGGACTGGGAACCGGAGCAAATACTCCCGGCTATAGAAGAAATGGATGCTGCAGAGATCACAGTAAAAGAACTGCTGTAAACAGTATCTGTAAAAGTAAGGCTTTAGAAAAGTT
>OHCU01000818.1_pt1 | contig 10248 bp, 10 predicted proteins | sample 1566861 | NCBI WGS metagenome assembly OHCU01 (sample SAMEA3879521, study PRJEB24766) | human gut metagenome | biome: human-associated habitat; feature: feces | place: USA | collected 1985/1987
CCCCCGCCTTGGTAAGGCGGAGCGGCATTCGCCGCCTTGAGACATGTACCCTGACGGAAAAACCTCAAAGGGGGTTGTCAGGCTTACATTTCTTATCACGAAGGGAAGGAAGATGATTGCGCACGGCAATCCATTTATCGTGAGGGTGACAGACTAAGCTATTTCGTTCTTATCCCCGTTGACCAAACTAAAGAAAACTATGAGCGTCCAGCCCCATTTCTTCCGCACATCATCCATGCCTAGTCGTTTAGCCATAACTCTTCCTGATGGGTCCTCTTAACCGCTTAAATACACAAAAATCCCGCAGCCATCACATAGCTGCGGGAGACTTTTTCCGTTTGTACTGACGAGGGCAAGGCCACGCTAACGGACCACGTTCGCCTCGGTCAATGCCTTGATTTCTTCTTTCGAATATCCCATCTCTTTCAGGATTTCCTCTGTATTATCCCCAATTCCGCGAGTCGGTTTGTAAGTGCGGCATGCATATCGGCTAAACGCCAACGGCGGGGTTGGCATCATGACCGTTGTATGTCCCTTATCCGGGAACTCCACAGGAACCATATAGCGATTTTCTATCGCCTGCCTATCTTGGCTGACTTCCTGCGATTCCATCATGATTTCACAGGAAATGCTGTGCTCACTTAGATATTCACGCCACTGCTTACTGGTACGCGTCAAGAAAATCCGGTTGCAGCGTTCCGTTATCTCTACAATGGAACCGGTGCGCTGCAAGGTCTCCACATCCTTGTAGCGCGGGTCATCGATGATATCCTCCAGTCCCAGAAGTTTTGCAAATTTTTCTTTGTCTTTTATATATTCATTGCAGTAGATTCCAATCCAGCGGCCATCCTTACAACGATAGGTCTGACTAAAGGGGTCACACGGGCGAAGTGGATCTGGGTTCAGGTGTTTTCTTTCAAATTGGGTCTGGACAACACCGATAGCGTTGCACCAGATTCCATTAGCAAAAAGGGATGTCATGACTTTTGTTCCCTTTCCCGTCTTTTCTTTTGCATATAGAGCCATCAAGATTCCTGAAAGAAAGACAGAACTTGTTGCCATATCCCCGAAAGCATACGTGGGGACAAAAGGAAATGAATCTTTGGTCTGCCAATCAGCAACAGCGCCGGCACGAAGCCAAAAAGCCGTGATGTCAAACCCTGGGTTTTGGGCAGCCGGGCCTTTGGGACCATAGCCTGAAAAATGGGCATAGATAAGGGCCGGAAACATGTCCTTCAAGGTTTCATAATCCAATCCATTACGTCGGAGCGATTGTTCTCGAATATTTGTGATGAATACATCTGCATGGCTAAGCAGATCCAGAAGGATGGTCTTCCCCTTTTCTTTTTTCAGGTCAAGGGAAAGAAATTTTTTATTGCTGTTGTGGATGGTAAAAAGAGGATTCAAATCATCTTCGTAAGGCACAAATTCATGAACGCCCCCCGAACGCATCACGTCTCCCTGCAAGGCCTCCACCTTAATAACTTCAGCCCCATAGGCACAAAGCATGCGTGCACAAGTGGGAGCGGCTACAACAGTTGCAAGTTCTACGACCTTGATTCCTGATAGTGGCAAAGTTTTCGGTTCCATACGCGTAAGCTCCATTCATCCTTAAGATGAGGAGTCCCTCTGCCCGGGCTGGGTATATGGCACTCCTCTACGGGTCATTCCATTTGTTTTTTAGCAGCTTCAACGCCTCGGTCAAAGCATACCCCATTTTTAGGATTATTTTTCCCTTTCTTTGCAAAGAAATGATCGACGGCCCCCCTCATATACGCTACATCAAAATGGTGTGATGCATAGGACAAAGCACCCAGCATAACGATATTGGTTCCCTTCGGATTGTCCAATTCATTGGCAATATCACTAGCGGGAACTTTGATGACAGTCACGTCATGACGGAACTTCCGTTCCGGTCGCACAAGACTACTGTTGACCAAAAGGATACCGCCTGGTTTGATCTGACTTTCAAATTTATCAATGGCCGCGTCGTTCAGCGTGTATAAGATGTCAATGTCATGGCAGTAGGGACTGGGGATTTCTTTATCATCCATCTTGATGTTGCAGTTTGCTGTACCGCCACGCATTTCTGAACCATAGGAAGGATACCAGGTCACATGTTTTCCCTCTTCCATGCCGGCATCGGCAAGGATCATACCTGCAACGAGAACGCCCTGACCACCAAATCCAGAGCAAATGATTTCTACCATCAGACTGCACCTCCTTTATCGATGAACTCACCCGTCGGATACGTTGCGCTCTGTTTCGATTTGATGAAGTCCATAGCGGCAACAGGTGTCATATGCCAGTTCGTAGGACAAGGGCTGAGCACTTCGACAAGGCAGAACCCTTCTCCATTCATTTGTTTTTGCAGAGCTTTCTTAATCATCTTTCCGGTCTTCATGATATCAGCCGGCGTATCCAAGGCGCCCCGAGCCATATAAGCGATATCAAGTCCGCCAAGGATTTTTGTGATATCAATAGGGTTCCCATCTTTTTTTACCGTTCTGCCATGAGGAGAAGAAGTTGTCTTCATGTTGACAATGGAAGTCGGCGACATCTGCCCACCTGTCATTCCAAATACACTGTTATTTACCACGAGGGCTAGGATGTTTTCATTGCGAAGAGCGCAATGAAGGGTGCTTTCAATCCCGATACTATAGGCCGATCCGTCACCAGGATGAGCTACAACAATGGCATCGGGACGAACTCGTTTCAATCCAGCCGCCGCAATGATGGGTCGGCCATGAGCACTCATGATGGTATTATATTTCAGTGCGAATTGAGCAAATTCACCGCAGGCTACGTCCTCAACGGTAAGCATACGGTCTTCGATCCCCAGTGCTTCCGCCGCTTCAGCCAAAAGCCGTACGATGATTCCATGTCCACATCCAGGGCACCAGCTCGCCTGCTGCGTCATATCGATTCCATTAGGAATTTTGCATTCCATGAAAATCCCTCCTTACAATCTTTTCAGCATATCCCGTACTTTGGAAAGAATTTTCTTTTCTTCTGGTACATTCGAAAACTCCCCATAATATTCCACAGGTCGGCTATTTCCGCAGGCAAGGATCACATCGTCCTTCATCTGTCCCAAGATGCTCATTTCGATATCAAGGAACGCTTTGACTTGGGGTCCCAGTGCTTCAAATGCCTTTTTAGGGAAAGGCCACAGCGTGATGGGTCGAATGAGACCAAGGCGAAGACCTTCCTCACGGCCTTGATAAACGGCTGCTTTAGCGACACGGGAACTGATGCCATAAGCAACAAGGACAATCTCTGCATCGTCTGTCATGACCGATTCCCAACGCTGCTCATGTTTTTCCATCTCGGCATATTTACTGCACAGATAATCTACATATTCTTCTGCTCCGATATCCCAATAACGATTCCAGACAATCCGCTGTTTTTCTCCCTTTCTGCGAGGTCTGATGACCCAATCATACTGATTGATATCATGTTCTTTCATAGCTGGGAGTTCAACTGGTTCCACCATCTGTCCAATCGCCGCATCTGATGCCACGAGAACAGGATGGCGGTATTTTTCAGCAAGATCAAAGGAGATATAAGCAAGGTCAGCATTTTCTTGTACGCTCGATGGAGCAAGGACAATGGTATGGTAATCTCCATGCCCACCGCCACGGGTAAGCTGCCAGTAATCCCCCTGCCCTTGGAAAATATCCCCCAATCCTGAGCCAATCCTCATCACATCGGCAATGACAGCGGGAATATCACCACTGCATAGATAAGAGATACCTTCCTGTTTCAGTGAGAAACCAGGACCCGAAGAGGTCGTCAAGGCGCGAGCCCCCCCTGATGCTGCACCAAAGACCATATTGATTCCAGCAATTTCTGATTCGGTTTGAATAAACTGACCACCGACTTCTTCCATACGCCAAGATAAATATTCCAGGATTTCAGTTTGTGGGGTAATTGGATAACCGCTAAAGAAACGGCAGCCAGCCCGCAAACAGGATTCGGCAAACGCTTCATTTCCTTTCATCAATACTTTCGACATATTTCCTTCCCCCTCTTTAATTCGTGATTTCGATGCAATAATCGGGGCACATCCTATAACAGGAACCGCAGCCAATACATTTTTCTTCGTCTAAATGAACAATTTCATAGCCTTTCTCACCCAGTTCCGTGGATGGTGTGAGCGCTTGCTTCGGACAGACGCTGACACACAGGAAACAGCCTTTGCAGCGCGTATAATCCACACTTATTTTGCTCATTCTTTTCCCTTCTTTCATATTATTCAGAAAATTATTGTACTTATCAAGACAACAAAGGGGAGTGCAATCACGGTTCGTTCAATAAAGATCAGCGCGACATGCCCCATGTTCTTGACAAGTTTGGTGGAAATAAGCAGGGCCCCGATTTCACTCATGTAGATCAATTCGAGGATACTCATGGTACCGACAATAAACTTTGTTTGAGGTGACGCAACAGCTTTCCCCAGGATAATGGGAAGATAGTTATCAGCAAAACCGGAAATGATAGCTGGAGCCGCTGTATAGGCTTCGGGAACGCCTGTCAGATCCATAAACCAACCAATCGGATACGATAGATAAGTCAGGATAGGCGTATAAGTGCATAAAATCAGAGCCACCATCCCATAGCACATGACGATTGGTTGAAGAGATACAACATAGCTGACCATGGATGAAATTTTATCAGTAAAGTTTTTTATGCCCGCAGTTTCTGCACGTTCACAGGCCAGCACCGTAGCTCTTGTCAGGCGAGATCCATCAATGGCCCGATATTCCTTTCTTTCGACGCCTGGTTTATAACTTTCTGGATACAGGCTCAAAGGAGGAATCCGAACCGTAGCAATCGCCAAGATAATGCCAACCACAACGATGGTCAGATAGAAGTAGGAAAAATAATCCATTACACCTAAGACGTTTGCTACGAGGGAACACCACCCAATACTGGAAACAGCAAAGCAAGCTGCTACCGTAGCCGCTTCTTTCACAGTAAAATATCCCTCGTCAAAAAACTGCTTAGCTGCCATTGCACCGGCTGAAACAGGTCCCAACCAAGCACTGATGATGGAAACAGAGGCCATTTCCGTAACTTTGAAAAGGGGTTTCATGATAAAACCGATGATGGTTCCCAAAAATTCCATAAGACCAAATTCCAGGATGAAGGTCTGAAACAGAATCATAGGTGGAATGAGGATGGAAAGTTGCGTTGCGAGCGGCAGCATCGTTCCTCCGGTATCGATGGATGTCATAAATTCAGGGCCAAGCGTAAAACACGAACACACGGCAAAAACAGCACCCAGCAATCTTACAAAAGCCTCAAACTTTGTGCAGGAAAAGAGGCTTCTGCACATAGGATGATCCTCAATCCACTTTGGTTTGGCTAGCACATCAATCCAAGCGATGAAGGCGCTTAGTACGATGATGGTGGTCATAAGAATCTCGAGCGGATGCCCCATCCAGGAAACAAACTTCTTCAAGTAGTAAAAAGTGAACGTATCCACATTTTTACCAAAGTTTAACGGAATAACAACTAAGAAAAGACCGAGCAGTGTACCAACCACAAACTTCAATAAATTTTTCAGCGATACCGTATCCATGTTCCACCTGCTTTCTTACTCGTCTTGTTAGGAAGGGGATTCAGCTTGACAAATAAAGATGACTGTACTAGAATCAAATTATGAAACGCGTTTCTCTTTTTTAAAATAGCATGTTCAATTATCCTTGTCAAGTTCCCTTTCCTTTTTTCGAAAAGAGAAAAGAATCGGTTCATCATAAGAAATGGAGTCTACTATGAATACATCTGAACCCAAAGAACCCTCTTTCATCACCATTCTTGGCCGAGCCTTCACAATCATGGAGGAACTCCTAAAAAGTGACAAGCCGCTCGGCGTTTCCGAATTGGCACGCTTAACGGGCATTCCAAAAGCAAATACATTTAGAATCATGAAGACTCTGGAAGAATTAAAAGCTGTCAGTCCCAAAGAAGACGGCTACATTCTAGGAAGTAAAATGATCGAGCTGGGCGCTGGAGCCAAACATAATGATGAATTTATGTTGGTTGCCAAACCTTACCTCCAAAAATTATCAAAGACTTGTGAGGAAACAGTCAATCTTGGAATCATGTTTCAGGATTATGTACTTTTTATCCACACGGAACTTGCAGAGCAGCGCTCCCTAGTGGCTTCCCTGCCTCCCGTTACACCACTTTACTGTTGCTCAGTTGGAAAAATCTTCCTTGCCTATCAGACAAATAAAGAATTGGAGCACTATTTTAAAGTTCACCACCCCATTAAACGAACAATCAATACACGAACTACAAAGGAAGCTCTCCTTCAGGAAAGTGAGAAGATTCGCCGTGACGGCATTGCTCATGATCATGAGGAATATGACTATGGGCTTTCCTGCATTGCTGCTCCTATCTTCCTCGGAGAAAATCTAGCCGCAGGAATCAGTCTTTCCGGTCCGACCAGCCGACTCCAATATAAGGGATATGCTTTCCTCGAAAAGGAACTTAAAGCAACAGCAGAAGCCCTTTCAAAGGAAGCAACCCTCAAAAAGGTTGTTTTGCCCGACCTTAGCTAAGAACAGCGTTCTTATCAGCTCATCACCGTGATGAATAAAAGAGAGGTGGCATAATCGTGGATTCTGTTCAGAAAGATTCTTCCCATTTACGTAAATCTTCCTTCTTGCGATTTTTTGTTCCATCCTTTATGGGGCTGTTTCTCTTCCTGTTTCCCGTTTGGGTTGATGGGAATATGAACATTCCACTTGGGCTCATTTCCAATGCCATCGCTCAATGGATTCATCCTTTTTCCAATGCAATTCTCATGATCTGCGTAGGAATCTCTGCAATTTTTTCATGGATTTGCACTATCTGGAGACCTAATTGGTCACGCACGAATAGTCTATGGAATGAGCTTTTTTACGTTTCCCATCCTTATCTTTTTATTCGGACGATAGGCGCTGTCATCACGATTCTCGTGGCCACCCAAACCGGTCCTGATTGGCTTATTTCTGAAGAAACAGGCGGATCCATCATCCAGCTTATGGGGATTCTCATTGCCTGGTTCTTAGCAGCCTCTTTTTTGATTCCTCTGCTTACAGAATATGGAATCATGGATTTTACTGGAACCTTGCTGAGAAATATATTGAAGCCGCTTTTCCACTTGCCAGGGCGAGCCGCCATCGATCTTCTAGCCTCTTGGGTTGGTAACTGCAACGTAGGGGTTGTCCTCACAACAAAGCAATATGAATCTGGATACTATACAGACCGTGAAGCCATCTTGATTGCCAGTTGTTTTTCCGCGACTTCCCTCCCCTTCTGCCTTGTCATTGCGGCTATTATGGGCGTTGACCAATACTTTATCCAACTATACTTTATTCTCAGTTTGGTTGGAACCCTGTCCGCTATGATCATGAGCCGTATCTGGCCTCTTGAAGGGAAATGGAAGGACGAGTACTATCCTCCTGTCGGCCGTAAAGTCCAGGAAGTTCATCCGGTGGGAATCAGCCGCTCCCGCTGGGCACTTCATCAGGCTATAAAAAGAGCTGAAAAAGGGCCCACCTTCTTCCAGCTGGTTTCAAATGGAATACAGCTATTCCTCAATATCATTTTCACACTGGTACCAGTTACCATGTGCATCGGAACACTGGCCTGCTGTCTGTCATCCTATACTCCACTCTTCCAATGGATTGCCCTGCCGTTTCAGTGGTATTTCAAACTCTGTGGTCTGAAAGAATATGCAGCCGCAGCTCCCGGGGCTGTTGTCGGTTTTGTTGATATGTTCATTCCTGCCATGATCTGTGCAGGAATCACTTCCATGAAGACACGGTTTGTCATCTGTATCCTTTCTTTAGTCCAAATCATTTATATGACAGAAGTCGGTTCCATTATGCTAAATTCCAAGTTGCCCATAACCATCATGGATCTTGCTATCATTTTTCTTGAAAAAACAATCATTGCCATTCCCATGATTGTTTTCTTCACTGATTTATTTGTAAAATTTCAAGAATAATGAGTTTTTTTGATAAAATTTGTCAAATATTAAATAAACCCCTTCCGCTTAGACCGGAAGGGGTTTTATGCTGACCCGTCAGGGATTTTGCCCGCAGCCGTAAGAGCCGTTCATGGGGCCCTGTTGGGGGCCGCCCTGCCGCGCGCCGTCCATCATGGCGCCATGCTGGAAACACCATGGCAACATGGGTGAAAAAGACAAAGAGCAGCAGGATGAAGATATGGCATTTGGCATTTTTCTTGGCGTCCGGGCCGTTACCAATAAAGCCGAGCTCCGTGAAAAGAAGCAGGAAGGCGGGGATGATGCCAAGGACATAGGCCCAGACCGCGATAAGGTCGATGGGGCCCCGCCACTCAATGGTGGGGATGTAGCGCGTAACTAGGTAGAGGGCGGCCACGATGAAATAGAGGCTAAAGAAGAGACCGCCTCGATGGGAGAGGGTCTGCCATTTTTCCCTTTCTTTGCCGCTTCCTAAAAGGCTGAAGGCTTCCGCCATAAAAATGGTTTCGATGAAAACCACGGGGACAGCCATAAAGAGAATCAAAAACCAGGGGGAATGAAGACTTAAAAGCTCCATGTAATGGGTCATGACCATGAGAATGGCTCCTTTCATACAAGAGACGCTGCTTTATGCAGCAAAGGGGTACGCTTGATGGCTTCGATGTCTTTGGTGCCCGCTAGCTGCATGACAATGGACAGTTCATGATTGATCTGGTCAAAGACGGATTTGACGCCTTCGGCGCCGCCGAGGTTCAATCCGTAGATCAGGGGGCGTCCCAGAGCCACGAGATCGGCGCCGCTTGCAAGGGCTTTGAAGACGTGGCTGCCGCGGCGGACTCCGCTGTCAAAGACGATGGGAACGCGGCGGCTAACCACGGACGCTATGCTCGGAAGGACCGTAATGGAAGCAGGCCCCCCATTAAGCTGCCGCCCGCCATGGTTAGAGACCCAAATGCCATCAGCACCGGCCTTGATGGCAGCCTCCGCGTCTTCTGGCGACTGGATGCCTTTGACGAGGACGGGCAGCCCGGAGAGGGTCTTGATCTTATCAATATCGGAAGGAACAAAGTCCGCTTTTGCCGCGGCGTAAATCTCGGCAATGCCTTTGCCGACCCCGTCTTGGGAAGAATAGGCGGCAAGATTTGGCATGGGCAGCGGGAACTGGAAGTGATTGCGTACGTCCTCTTCACGGTAGCCGCCCAGGGTCGAATCCACAGTGAGGATGATGGCTTTGACGCCTGCCTTGACGGCTTTTTTGACGAGATAGGCGTTAAACCCATCGTCCTTACTCATATAGAGCTGGAAAAACTGCGGGGCGCCGGGCACGGCGGCAGCGACATCCCTTAGGTCCGTGCTGCCGTAGGTGCTTAAGGAAAACAGGGACCCTGCCGCGGCCGTTCCGATGGCCGTATCGATTTCCCCTTTGACATGAGCCAGACCGTGGGCGGCCGATGGGGCCTCAATCACAGGGGTCTTGAGGGAAATCCCAAAAATCGAAGTACTAAGGTCAGCCCCACTCAGTCCCTGGAGGACCCGAGGGATGATCTGCAGGTCATCAAAGGCCCTCGTATTTTCGCGCAGCGTCCATTCATCCTCGGATCCGCCGCGGATATACCCAAAGGCGCCCCGTTCCATGTTCGCTTTGACCCGTTCTTCCAAGGAAGGTAGGTTCAGGATGTCAATCGGGTGTTCTTCCATACTTGTATAATACGTCATGATGGCGTGCCTCCTTGCTTGTAAGCATATAATAGAATTCCTAGGAAAATCCTTCGTTATAATACCCCTATTAGGTATATGAGTCAATAAGGGATCTCTCTGTTTGCAAATTCTTCACAGGTTTTTCCCTATTTTGTATGTTTTTTTAACAAGAAGGTGCATGGATTCATGCTATGCTGGAACGGGCTGTCCTTAAGGATTCCCTTTTATCTATAAAAAAAGAACCGCGGGGAAAAAGGCATTTCCTCACGGTCCTTTGCGTTATCAGGCGTTTTTCACAATGAGTTCCAGGAGTTTCATGGTCATTTCATAGCTTTTTACAAAGGAGCTGACGGGCAGGAACTCAAAACGGGAATGGAAGTTCATGCCGCCCGTAAAGTAGTTCGGAGTCATGATTTTTTGCGTTGAAATGTAGGATCCATCGGTCCCGCCGCGCATGGCGATGGTCTTTGGCGTTATCCCCAGTTCCTTCATGGCGTCGTAGATATAATCGATGGCTTTATGGTTCTCGTCCGTAACAGCGTCGG